>Ga0247608_10002717_pt1 | contig 21562 bp, 23 predicted proteins | sample 176DNAGHGlowgp2_FD_193490 | JGI IMG/M metagenome (GOLD analysis project Ga0247608, IMG submission 193490) | Sheep rumen microbial communities from Palmerston North, Manawatu-Wanganui, New Zealand - 1766 DNA GHGlow gp2 | ecosystem: Host-associated > Mammals > Digestive system > Stomach > Rumen ...
TCTTCCTTTTTTAGTTCTAATATTATTAAATGATAGTTTTAATGCTGTTAAGAAAGACATAGCAGTCTTTTTAATCTTGAATTCTGAATTATCTTCTTCAGTTTCTTCTACTGGATTAGAATCATCCTTTATTTCTCCATCACTTAATTCAATTATTCTGTTTGCATATTGGTTAGCTAAGTTAGGATTATGCGTAACCATAATTACTAATTTATCTTCAGCTATTTCTTTTATTAATTCCATTATTTGAATACTAGTCTTAGTATCTAGGGCACCTGTTGGTTCATCTGCTAGTATTATTTCAGGATCATTTACTAAAGCACGAGCTATTGCTACTCTTTGCATTTGACCACCAGATAATTGATTAGGTCTTTTATGTATATGATCAGCAAGTCCAACTTTCTTTAAAGCTGCTTTTGCTTTCTTCTTTCTAGTTCTAGCACTAACACCAGATAGTGTCATAGCCATTTCTACATTATCTAAAATAGTAATATGAGGAATTAAATTATAACTTTGGAAAATAAATCCTATACAGTTATTTCTATATCTATCCCAATCAATATTTTTAAATTTCTTAGTAGATTTATTATTGATAATTAAGTCACCACTATCATATCTATCTAATCCACCAATTATATTTAACATAGTAGTTTTACCTGAACCTGATGCACCTAATATCGCAACAAATTCATTTTTACGGAATTTAAGTGATACATCTTTTAATGCTTTTTGAGTAAAACTACCAGTTTTATAACTTTTATTTATTTTTTTTAACTCTAACATGTTATTTCCTCCAAACACTATAATTATACTAGATATCTAGAAAAATATCATCAAAAAAAACCAAGATATTTACATATCTTGACGTTTTTGTAGTCTTTTTGATATTTCCTGCGCTGATTTGCAGTAGTAATACTCTTGTTTTTTATATTCATCATATGCTTTTAACATAAATCCAACAAAGTTATTTATGCTAGGTTCAGCTTCATAATCAAGACTATCACTTACTGAATTCGTTGGGATTATATTTAAACCATCCATATCTATGGTTGGATAGCCATCATTATCATCATATTCACTATCATCTTCATCATCTATACCAAAGTAGTCATCAAGTATTATATCACCGTATGTCTTTTTCAAAACACTTAATTCTTCTATTAACTTAACAAGAATAAATGGTTTGTAACACGGATTATATAAAAATACAGCGTCATTATTTTTAAAATTTTCTAGTTTATAATGGAAAAATCCATTTTCTCTATAATCTACTGAATCTGTTTGTTGTACCTTTTTAATACTTGTATCTTGAAGAGTACGTGCTAAAGAATATATTAAAGATTTATCATCTAGATTTGGATAATTTGTAAGTATTAAATCTAAATTATTTGTTTCATCTTCAAATATTCTTTGATTTAAAGCAAAATCAAATTCTTCAAAGAAATCATCAAATGCATCATCTCTAGCAGCAAATGTCATTGATTCAAATGTTGAAAACAGTACGTCATAAGATTCACTAGCTAAATATGTACTTTTAGATAATTCAATTATTGGATGTTTACATCCTTCATCATCTAAATACTTCAAAAATGAATAACACATTTCAGATAATTTTGATATTTCGCCAAATCTCTTATCATTTATTTCTTCTAAAGCTGTAAGTGAATCAAGATCTTGATATAAGTATATTGATGAATAACCATCTAATTCAGATAATATATTAAATACTCTAACAAAGTTTTCTTCATTCGCATAATCTTCAACTTTTAAGCTACTTAAATATATAAAATCATCAAGCTTAGAAAAATTAAAATATTTAATGTTATTTATAAAAAACTTTATATACTCTTCATATTCCATAATAAGCCCCCTAGATTGCTTTATATATTAACACAATCTCTAAATACTTGCAAGTAAAGTCTCAAATTCTATATCTCCTAATGATTTACCTGATTTAATAGATAAATCAATACTTGATAGTTTTTCTAGTAAATCTAATAATCTTTTATCACTATATTGATATCCTGCTTTTAAAGCAAGTTTAACAGGATATTCATGTATTTTTAATTTCTTTGATATATCTAAAGTAGAATATCCATCACTTGATAATTCTTTTACTTGGTATATTAATCTTATTTTATTAGATAAAAGTATTATCATGTGAACTATTTGTTCACCATGTAATAAGAAATTATTATATTGTTTAAAAGCATATTCTTTATTACCTGATAATATATTATCAATAAAATGAAATATATTATCATCAAGATTTTCCATAACTACTTTATCTATATCTTCTTCATTTATTTCTTTATTATCTATTTTATATAGTTTTAATTTTTCTATTTCATTAAATATTCTTTCATGATCATTTCCACATCTATTTTTTAATTTTTCAATTAAAATATTAGATATTTTATAATCTTCAAATCTTTTTTTAATTAAAGTATCAATATCAGTTATTTCTTCTATTAAATTAACTTTATTTAAAATATTTGATACTATCTTTTTTCTCTTATCAATGTTATCTACAGTAAGTATTAATATATTATCACTTTGATTATCTAAGTAATGTTCTAATATATCAGTATTATGTTCTATAGTACTTTTAGTTCTATCACTTGATAAGAAGAATGCATTATATCCTACTACTATCTTCTTAGATGCTAAAAAGTTAATAGTGTCTAAATCCTCTATTAACTTTTCAACTGGAACTTCTAATAAATCATAGAATACTACTTCAGCATCATTAGATTTATTTAGTTCCTTTATCTTCTCATCTAAAGTTATCTTATCATTTGTAACTATTAGATAAGTATTCATTAGATTATCTCCTCTAATTCTTCTAATACTTTATCTAATTTTGAAGATTTAGGTGAACCACCTTGAGCAAATGTAGGTGAACCTCCACCTTTTCCATCTAAGCTAGTAGTAATCTTAGTAATTAAGTCATTAGCTTTCTTAGATTCAATATTACTTCTTACAATATAACTAATATTTTCATCTTTTACGTTAGCTATAACTACATATCCTTTTTCTATTTTATTAAGTAATGAATCTGCTACACTCTTAAGTACATTATTATCTTTATTATCTACTTTAGTAATAATATAGCTATAATCATCTACTTTTTTAATATCTTTATCATAAACAGATAAATCATCTAAAGCTTTCTTTTCTTTTTCTTCTTTATATTTCTTTTCAAGATTTTTAACTTCATCTTGAGCATATTCAAGTTCATTCTTTTCGAATACTATATCTTTATAACTTTGTGGAGTATCAGTCTTAATTTCAATATCAAATGTTAAATCTATTCCTTCTTTTTTAGCTAATTGAATAATATTTTTAGCTTTCATTAATAGTTTAATTTTTTCATCGTTATAAGGTTTAATAGCATCTAATAATCTATCTTCTATTAAATCATTAGTTACTCCTTCAATACGATATACATTGCTTCCCTTTGATTCTATATTAACGATAGCAAGTTTTTTAATTTCTTCAGTATTTTTAACATGAGTACCACCACATAATTCTTTAGAATCACCAATAGTAACTACACGAACTTTATCTCCATATTTTTCTGAGAATAATGCCATAGCTCCTGTTTTCTTAGCATCATCAAGTGACATAATCTCAGTAACAGTTTCTATATTCTTGGCTACATAATCATTAATAAAATCTTCTATTTCGATTACCTTATCATCTGATATTTTGCCAGTATAAGTAAAGTCGAATCTAAATCCTTGATCATCTACATAACTACCTGCTTGATGTATTTTATCAGAGATGTTTGTTCTTAAAGCATATTGAGTTATATGTACACTAGAGTGATTTACTTCTATTTTATTTCTTCTAGCTAAATCTATAACACATTTAACATTATCATCCTTAGTTATTTCACCATCAAGTATTTTAACTTCATGTAAGTGTTGGCCATTAGGAGTCTTTTTAACATCTAATACACGTGCTTTAAAAGTATTAGCTGTAATCATACCAGTATCTGCTACTTGCCCACCAGATTCAGCATAAAAACATGTTTTATCAAGGATTATATATCCTTTTTTAGTTAATTTATCTACAAACTTTTCTCCATCGAATAATCCAATTACTTTTCCTTTAACTGAAGATTCTCCATAGATAAATTCAGATTCTTCTTTAAAGTTTAATAATTCTTCATTTTGAATATTCATTGAACTATCTTGTTTACGATTCTTCTTAGCAAGTTCTTTTTGATCATGCATAAAAGAATCAAATTCATCTTTAGAAGTTTTATATCCTTTTTCATCTAAGTATTCTAGTGTTAGTTCATATGGAAATCCATATGTATCATATAATTTAAATACTTCTTTTCCTGAAATAAATTTATCTTTGGCATTTTCCATTAATTCAATTAGTTTTCTTTCACCACTAGCAAGTGTCTTATGGAATAATTCTTCTTCATCAAGTACTAAAGCTTCTACTTGAGCTCTATTTTCTTTTAATTCTGGATAACTTGTTCCCATTATATCAACAACAGTAGAAACTATCTTATACATAAATGGTTCATTAAGCCCTAACTTCTTACCCATTCTAACACTTCTTCTAAGTAATCTTCTTAAAACATAACCTCTACCTACATTTTCAAAGATTGCACCATCAGATAAAGCCATAGTAATAGCTCTAATATGATCAGCTATTACTTTATGTTCCATATTACCTTCATATAAAACACCACTTAAGTCTTCTATCTGTTTAATGATTGGTGTAAATAAATCTGTATCAAAGTTAGAATAAACATTTTGGAATACACATGCCCATCTTTCAAGACCTGCACCTGTATCGATATTTTTACTTGGTAATTCTGGATAATCTTTTCTATCTAATCCTTCTTTAGAATTAAATTGACTAAATACATTATTCCAGATTTCTACATATCTATCTTGATCTTCATCATTTTTAAATTTATCAAGTGCATCATGATTTGGATCATATTTTTCACCTTGATCATAGAATAATTCTGAATCTGGTCCACATGGTCCTTCACCAATTTCCCAGAAGTTTCCTTCAAGTCTTACTATATGATCTTCTATCATTCCAACGCTTACCCATTTATTATAAGTATCATCATCATCTTTATATACTGTTACATATAGTTTTTCTTTAGGTATTGCAAACCATTCATCAGATGTTAATAATTCCCAAGCAAATTCTATTGCCTCTTCTCTAAAATAATCACCTATTGAAAAGTTACCCATCATTTCAAAAAAAGTTTGGTGACGTGGAGTTCTTCCTACATTATCTATATCATTAGTTCTAATACATTTTTGAACACTACATAATCTTCTTGATTCAGGCACTTCACTACCATCAAAGTATTTTTTAAGTGGTGCAACCCCAGCATTTATCCAAAGTAAAGAATCATCATTAATAGGTACTAATGGTGCACTTTCAATACGCTTATGTCCTTTACTTTCAAAATACTTATACCACATATCTCTAATTTCTTGTGATGTCATATATCTCATGTTAAACTACCTCACTTTCAAGTATCACACTTAATTTATCTTTTAATTCTTCTTCAGTATTACTTATAATTTTATAATCATAATTATCATAATTATCTAAAGCATGTTCAGTTATATGTTTTTCTTCTATAGTATCAAGTGGACTAACATAATCCTCTTTTATTATTCCAATACTAGTTGCATCAAACTTTTCTTTTAAATAGTCTATTTCATAAGGTAATCTAATATCATTAACTATGAAATAATCAAAATATCTACTAAGAATTTTGATATCTTCTTCTAATCTATTTAAATGAAAATTATCTAAATGCATTTCTTCACGAATAATATCATAACCTAGTTCCTGTAATAGCTTACGTGGTTTAGTTTCTTCACTACCATCCCAACCAAAGTAGTCTTTAGCATATCCTTTTACAGTTCGCATTACTTGTATCTCACATACTTTCTTATTTTGAGATTCTAAATACTCTTTAATATAAGTACTAGCTACTCCTTTACCACTTTTAGCTTTACCACATAGTAAGAATAATTTCATATAATCACTCCTTTAGACAAGAAAAAGACCCTACAAGGAGTGTTTAATACACGGTACCATCCTCGTTTGGTCTTAATTACTGATAACGGTCATCCCGTAAGACTCAAAAAGTAGCTTCTTAATACTAATCTAAATCTTTTCACCAACCAGATTCTCTCTTTAAGATATCGTATTAATACTCGTCTTTCATCTTCATCTTATACATTTCTTATTTTACCATTTTTATATTTATTTTTCAATTGTTTTTTGTTTAAATTTTCCTACACCTAAATCATATACATCAGTTATTAATGTTACTAATTCCTCAGGTGTACAAGATTTGAATATTGAATTAATATTGTCAGTAGATAATTTAATACATCTACAGTCACAAATTATATCATTTCTTATCTCTCTTATTGTATTATAATCTAACTTTTCATCTTTTAATCTTTCAATTGAACTTTTTTTATCAAGCTTACAACTATTTATTTTTTGTATATTTTTTAAAACTATATTTGCTGCATTTTCTTCTAACATATATCTCACCTCAAAATATGCTTCTTATTATAACATAAAGAAGCATATTTATCAATTATTATTTACTTGTTAGTTTATCCATAAATTTATATTTTTCATTGAAGAATACAAATATTGTTTTACATACGGATATTGTTGGTGTTGCAAGTACCATTCCTAGTATACCAAACAGACTATTAAATACTAATAATCCAACCATAATTGTTACTGGATGTAGTTTCATTGTCTTACCCATAACTACAGGTTGTAAGAAATAATTTTCTAAGCACTGACATACAATTACAGCAATGAGTGCAAATATACCAGTAGTTGGAGACATACTAAATCCAACAAGTACAGCAGGTATACCACCAATATATGGCCCAATATATGGAATAATATCTGTAATAGCACAGAATAATCCAAATACCATTGGTGCTTTAAGTCCAGCTATTGCAAGAGCAATAGATTGGAATACAAATAATATACCCATTATTAAGAATGTTCCTTGAACATAACTCTTTAAGTTCTTATTTAATCTATCAAATAATTCAAATGTGTCTTTACGATATTTCTTAGGTACTAAACTTCTTAGATATTTATTAACTCTATCAAAATCAAACAACATATATAGACCTATAAATAATCCAAGTATTAAGTTAATACTTCCAGCAAGAATAGCTCTAGCTATATCCATAGCTTTACTTGGTATATCAACTGTTACTGAATTACTCATATTATTAATTTCATCATAAATACTAATCTTAACATCAGTAAAGTCATAATCACCCATCGTATTTAAGTGTTTAAAGAATGCATCTACATTATCCTTTAAATAATTAACAAATTCAGGTACATTTTTTCCTAAATCTTCAACCTGATCTGCAATAGATGGAATCATCAATCTACATAACAAGTATATACAGAATATAAATACTACATAAACAAAGATTGTTCCAAGTACACGACTAACGCCTTTTTTCTGCAATTTTGTAACAAGTGGATCAAATAGCCAAGCAATTACTAAACCAATAAATAATGGTGATAATACTTTTAAGAATCTTCCTATAAATGGCAATACTTTCCAATCAATAAGTAGTTTACTACATATAAATACTAATGCAGCAATCGTAAACGCTAAGAATATTTTGAGTAATCCTACTCCTATTTTTATTCCTTCATTTAATTTTTCATAATCGACACCATCGTTTTTAAGTGGTGCTTCTATTTTAATTTTTTTCTCTCTTGCCACAATATCACCTACCTATACTAATAATATATCATATTTTACACTAAATGTTATTAAAAATCTTATAAATTAAGTAGAAAATGTGTAAAGTACTTTTATTTTAGTATGGTATAAACTATAATTATTATTCCTAAAATAATTCTATAAATCATAAATATTTTAAAATTATGTTTTTTTAGGTATTTAAGTAAAAACTCTATAGATAACAAACCAGTAATAAAGGATATACCTACTCCAATTACAAATATGTTTAAATTATTTATAATTAATGTAATATTATTGTCTTTTATTACAGCTAATAAGAATGCTCCTAATACAACAGGTATAGACATGTAGAATGAAAATTTTAATGAATCTTCTCTATTAATATTTCTTATTCTACCAGCAAGTAATGTTGTTCCACTTCTAGAAAACCCAGGTATTAAAGCAAATATTTGACTACATCCAATAAAAAAAGCATCAACGAGTTTTACATCATCAATACTTCTATTATTTTTTAAATATTTATCAGAAAGGTATATCAATATACCTACAATTATTAAAACGAAACCTATTAATATTAAATTATTTCTTATTACTTCTTCTATTTTATCTTCAAATAGTATTCCAACAATACCAGCAGGTATTGTAGCTACAATAAGATAATAAAACAACCTACCATCTTTATCTTTTATACCCTTAAAAGAATTAATAAAAACTTTATATAAATCTTTAAAAAAATAAACTATAATAGCTAATAATGTTCCAAAATGTAAGGATACATCAAATATTAAATTTAAATCCTCGGTTATACTACCAAACACTTCTCTAAATATAATTAAGTGAGCACTTGATGATATCGGTAAAAACTCAGTTATGCCTTGAATTACTGCTAGTAGAATAACAGATAAATTCATATTATTTTTCTCCTAACTTATTTCCTATTAAATAACCTACTACTAATAATATAATTGCTACAATACCTTCTACTAATGAATAAGATAAACTTCCATATTCATTATATACAGATACTGGTATAGCTATAATACTAGCTATTATAAATCCTAAAACACCAAACATTGTTTTAGCTTCATATTTTTTAAGTAACCATTCAATTATTTTAGCTATAACTATTATTCCAACTACTACACCTAAACCGAAAGGTATAAGTATCAAACAATTATCAACGATATTATTAAAATGTGTTAGATCTTTTATAGTATTAACTACTGGTAAGTAATAACCAAGTAACATAAGTACTAATGATCCACTAACGCCAGGTATTACCATAGTTGCAGCTGCTACTAATCCAACTAAGAATAGTAAAATATAACCTGTTAAATCAAGATTTTTAAGCGTTACATCAGAAAGTCCACTACCAAATAGTTGATCAGAAAAAGCAAGAACTATTACTAATGCAAATGTAAGTAAAGCAATTACATAACTACTAACTTGTTTTCTTTCTTTTGTTTTCTTAACTTTATTTGATAGCATTGGTATTCCACCAATAACTAATCCCATAAATAAGAATGCTGTTGGTACTGGATAATGATTAAATGCTTCTGTAATAACATTACTCATTGTAAGTAAAGATAATCCAATACCCAAAAATACTGGTACTAAGAATTTAATATTTTCTTTTAATTTATCAAAGAAATGACTGATTGCTTCAATAAATCTTTCATATATTCCAAGTGTTAATGCAAGTGTTCCCCCACTTACTCCAGGTATAATATTACCTATACCCATAATAAACCCTTTTATTACTAACATTATATTTTTCATTTTGTATCTCCTATCTCATTACTTCCATTAGTTTTGGAACTATTTGTTTCTTTCTTGACATTATATCTTCAAAATATTGCCCTTGTTCAATACTATCTAGATTAAAGGCATCTAGAAGTATTTCATCATCATCTTTTGTATAAAGTAAATAACTTCCTTTACGAATAATATCAGTTATTACTAATAATACCATTTTGTATCCTCTATCACTAGACAATTTGTTAATATAATCTAAATATTCTTCTTTTTTAGCTAATATTGATTCAATATCTAAAGTAAATACTTGACTAACAGCAAAACTAACATTATCAGCATTAAATGCTTTGATATCACTATTTACTATTTCCTCAATAGTTTTATCTTTTAAAGATGTTCCTATTTTAAACATGTCTAAAGCAAACTTTTCATAATCTATTTCACAGATTGTAGAAAGTGATTCTACTACTTTCTTATCAAGTGGTGTTGTAGTTGGACTTGTTAGTATTAACGTATCAGAAAGTATTCCAGCTAACATAATTCCAGCAATACTTGCAGGTATATCAATATTATTTTCCTTATACATCTCATAGATTATTGTGTTTGTAGAACCAACTGACATATTTCTAAAATTAATTGGGTTATTGGTAGAAATATTTCCTATCTTATGATGATCAACAATCTCAACTATTTCAGCTTCATCAATACCTTCAACCGTTTGACTAATTTCATTATGGTCAACAAGTATTACTTTTTTACGATTCTTTTCTGTAATATCTGTAATACGAATTAATCCTTTACATATACCACTTTTACCAACTATTGGATAGTTATTATGCTTTAATTTACTTGTCTTAATCACAAATTCATCATAATAATCTTCTTCATTAAAAGTAATTATTGTTTCATGAGGTATAATATTTTCTATATAATTTGATAAACCAATAGTCTTAGTAGTTTTAAATGTATCAAAAGGTGTTCTAATGATATTTACTTTCTTTTCTTTAGCAGCATTTATATGTTCTTCTTTAATATCATTATTACCAACTACTATTATTAATTTAACTCCACTATTAATAGCATATTCTATAACACTATGCCTATCACCTACTATTAAAATATTATCTTTATTAAGCTTAACACTATCCATAAATGTTGTACTTCTATATGATGCTGCAAGAATATCTCCTTTTATTTCATCATCATATTTTAAAATTTCTTCACCTGATAGTACTTCAATAATATTTTGATATGATGTATTTAGTTTACTAATATCACCATCAATTATATCTTTAACCATAATCTTTAATGTTATTAATCCAACAAACTTATTACGATCATTTACTACAGGTACACCAGTAATTCCACGTTCTACCATATAATCATATGCATCTTTTATAGATTCATGATAGTTTATGAAATATCCTTTATGATAAGATAAATCTTTTATTTGTAGTTTAACATCATCAAGTAACATAGGTACTTTTAAACCAAATTTATTTAATACATATTCACTTTCACGGTTTAATTCCCCTAAACGACATGGAATGGCATTCATACCAAGTCTTTTTTTTAGGTATGCCAAACTAATACTGCTAGTAATACTATCAGTATCTGGTTTTTGATGTCCAATAACATAAATATTATCCATAATACCACTCTTTCTATTCTATATAAATTATATACTAATTTATATTTTTAGACAAGAAAAAAAGACTATTTCATGATATCTATAATATTATTAATCATGGTTAGTCTTTTACTTAAATCATTTAACTTATCTGAAAAGTTTAACTTATAATATTCCTTCATTTCTTTTTCCATAAGTTTTAGATTATTTATATCACGATTAAGTGCTTTGTACCAACTAGAATTTTCCCTTAAATAACTATAAAAGTATGGATTATTTCTAATTTCCATTAATGTTTCGACTGTCATTAATCCTCAAAGTGTTGATATAAAGGTCTTGCTTGGTAAGTATTTATTGGTGTTTTTGTTCCTAGTCCTTGAAATAAAGTAATAGCCTTTTGTAATCCTTCAGCACCTTTTCTAACTGACTCTAAATCAACTTTCTTAATCATATTAAATAAATCTTTAAGGGAAGTATCTCCTACTGTTGTAGATTTATTATCTACATTAGTATATTTATTCCATATACTATTATTTTCTCCATAAATATCATACATTTCATAGAATTGTTGCCATGTTTTAGTTCCATTATTAACATAATCAATTAAACTAGGATTATTTCTAACAAAAGCTTTAAAGTTTTCTTTTTTCTCCATAATACCACTACCTTCTAATAATATATATGAATTAAAAAGATAAATGTTTCATAAAAAAGAATTAAGTTAATTAAACTTAATTCTTTCATTTATGTAGTCTACTATTTCTTCTACGTTAAGTGTAATTTGTTCCATTGAATCTCTATCTCTTATTGTTACAGTGTTATTGTTTAATGTTTCATCATCAATAGTTATACAGAATGGAACTCCAATAGCATCAGCTCTTCTATATCTTTTACCAATATTACCTGATTCATCTATTGTAGTCATAAATTCTTTTGATAATGTATTATATATTTCATTAGCTTTATCACTATGATTTTTCTTAATAAGTGGTAATACTGCTACTTTAAATGGTGCTAAGAATGGTTTTAATTTAAGTACTAATCTTGTTTCACCATTTTCTAATTCTTCTTCAGTATATGCTTGATCAAGTATAGCTAAAACAGTTCTATCAAGTCCATAAGTTGATTCAATTATATATGGAATAAACTTTTCATTAGTTTCTGGATCTAAATATTCTTGTTTAACTCCACTATATTCAGTATGACGAGTTAAATCAAAATTAGTTCTATTATGTGTACCATTTATTTCTCCCCAACCAAAGTTAAATTGGTATTCAATATCACATGCTTGTTTAGCATAATGAGCTAATTTTTCATGATCATGATATCTTAATTTATCAGAAGGAAGTCCTAAATCTTCAAAAAACTTCTTACCATATTCTTTAAAGTATGCATATAATTCATCATCCATACCTTCTTTGCAGAAAGTTTGATATTCCATTTGCTCAAATTCGATAGTTCTAAAAGTGAAGTTACCTGGTGTAATTTCATTTCTAAATGCTTTACCAATTTGACCAATACTAAATGGTAATTTGCATCTCATAGTTCTTTGTACATTTAAGAAGTTAACATATTCACCTTGTGCATTTTCAGGTCTTAAATATACAACACTTTTATCATCTTTAATAACTCCTCTATGAGTTTCAAACATTAAATTAAATTGTCTAATATCAGTGAAATTAGATTTACCACATTTAGGACATGGTACTTTATTTTCTTTAATATATGCCATCATTTCATCTTGACTCATAGCATCTCCAATACTACTATTAGAGAAATCATTAATTAAATTATCTACTCTATGTCGTGTCTTACATTCCTTACAATCAGCAAGTGGATCACTAAAACTTGATACGTGACCTGATGCTTCCCAAACACGTGGATGCATTAATATATCAGCATCTACTTCATAAGCATTAGGACGCTCTTGAATAAATCTTTTTCTCCAACAATCCTTAATAGTGTTTTTAAGACGTGAACCTAATGGACCATAATCCCAAGTATTAGCAAGTCCACCATATATTTCACTTCCTTGAAATATGTATCCATATTGTTTACAATAATTAACTAGTTTTTCCATTGTTAAATCGTTTTTCATATAATCATTCCTTTCAATTAAAAATAAAAAGAGATTCTAACTTTAAGGGACGATCTTGACCGTGGTTCCACCCTATTTGAATCTCTTTAACATATTGCTCCGACTTTTCCAAGGTCATCATCACATTTATTACCTTAATTTTAGTACATTTATTTTCATTAGTCAATTAAATATTAATAAATTTAACATAAGATATTAAGAAACATAATATCATTAAAACATATGCTATAGTTATAAATCCAATATATATAAATAAATATATATAATATGAAATATTCTGTAATATATTAATTTCTGTTAATTTAAAATATAAATTAGTCTTTATTAATACTATAGTTATAATAAGTGCAAATATACTTATTATAAGTGTTGGAATAAGTAATCTTGGTATATATGTTAATTTGATGACATTATCACCAGGATTTACTTCAATACCTATATAGTTATCATATAGTTTTAATATATTAACACCTTTACCATTTAATGTTGCTTTATAATTTCCATCATTTACTATAGGGATAAATAGTATTTTCTTCTCATTAGTTGGATTATTAATCTTAAGTGTAACTTTGTTTTTATTAAAGTTAATATCATTGTTCATATAACTTGTTTCAACAAAGTTTTCATATTTTTCTGTATCCATTAAACCAACAACTATTTCTTTTAGAATAACACTCTTCTTCAATTCAAATTTAATATTTACTCTCTTATTCTCATAAATACCTAAATCTAAAACACCATTTTTTGGTTCAGTAAAAGCATCTTCTTTTACTAATTTATTATTTATATATAAATTAAAGGCGTTGTTAATTCTAAAATTTTGATCATTATCTGGTGAATGAACCATTTCTATATATAAATTCTTTTTACCTGTAATGATAATATCTTTTTCAAAATATGCATAATATTCATCATCGACTATCTCATAATTTACTAAATCATTTTCTAGTTTAGTACCCTTAATATTATCATTAATAAATATATTATCTATAGTAAATATATCATCATCTGTGTTCATTACATTCTTATATAGTGAATTAGCTACTTCAAATGAATTGTTTTTATCTTTTAAAGTATCATTTTTATTTAATAATATACCAAATGTAGAATTACTCTTTAGTTCATATAATCTAGCATCAGGATATTGAACAATTTGATGATAATATGGTGAATTTATTTTTTCATCAGTTAATATATATCTATTACCCATTACATAATCTATTAATAAATTAGAACCAGATGAACGAGTTTTAACCCATTCAGAACTATAACCTAATTTTTTAATAGATGATAGATTGTTTTTATTTGTTAGTGAAGTAAAATGTTCTAATGTATTAAACTTCATAACCATACCATTATTAGTAACTAATCCTTCTAAATTATTCTTTATTCTAAAATAATCTTTATTCTTATATTCTTTACTAACATCATTTAATAATTTATATTGACTAGTTAATTCATTTTGATTTTTATCATTAGCTACATATATATATGTATTAATGGTTATGTGTGTTAAAGTAATGATGGCTAATAAAATAGTAGTGAACTTATTTAGTTTTTTATTTAATAAAAGAATAATTAAAGCAGTTAAAGTTGCTAAAAAAGTTGTAGCAAGTAAAACAATAATTAATTTACTATCAAATGAAATAGATAATCTAAATATAGCGTTTTGAAATCTAGTATAATATCTTAAACTAAATTTAAATAGAATAAAACATGCAACTATAACAGTAAAGACTGAAGCATACTTATTTATTTCAAATCCTTCATCTTTTCTTTCTTCATAATTATTAAAACCATAACAAGCACCTAATATCATTAAAAACATTAATATAAATCCATTACGATATGGAAAAGACGCATAAGTACCAAAGTGTAATACTTTATTAACTGGCTCTATTAATAATGGTATAAGCATGATTAATAATGTTGGAATATAGAAAGTTAAAAACTTTTTATTATTTTTACGTACCATGAATAGTATTATTAATCCTAAATATACAATACCACCAAATGCAATCATACTTAATTTATCACTTAATGGACCAGTCTTAGAATTTAAAAGTGATGCAAGTTTAAACCCTATTCTAGATGATTCTGAAATTTCTATATATGATGGTATTATTATAAATAATGCTATCAATATAGATAATAGTGTTGATATACCTAATGATGTTATAATTTTTTTCCTATCTTCTTTTTCTTTGTATACATATAGATATACTAGTGATCCTAAAAATACTAACATCATAGTCATAATAGTTACATAAAAACTAAATATTAAACTAAGTGTTAATGTAACTATATAAAATGTTGGTTTTTCATAATCTAATACTTTCTTTAATCCAATAATCAATAATGGAAACATATACATTGCATCAATCCATGATGTAATTTGATACATTATTAATCCATAACCTGAGAATGCATATGTAATTGCAAGCAATCCTTGAAGCATTGGTGGAATATTCTTAAAATATTTTTTTATAAAGTATAAACATGTAATGCTACAAGCTACTATTTTAAGTGCAACAATTATAGGCATTATTAAATATATATTTTCTCTTGGAACTAATAGTGCTAGAACACTAAAAGGACTAATTATATAGTATGCAAGTATACCAATAAAATTTATTCCACCACTTGTTGAATAATCTACTAATAGTGATTTATTACTATAAAATGCATCATGTAAATGATAATAAAATGGTGTTATTTGATCATGTAAATCACCAATTAATACTGAATTATTGCCAAATGGAAATATACCTTTAATAATGAATATAAATGCTAATATACCAAATGATATTAAGCCAGTATAAAGATAGTCTTTCTTTTTCATACTCCAACACTTCCCTATTTATTTTCTATTTTATTAATGTTTTTTAAAAAATCTTTACTTTTTAAATAAACACCTGATAAAGAATCATAGTATTCTTCAATAAATAAAGATAATTCTTTTTTTGTTTCATCTTTTAAACTAATTTTAGTTATATTATCAATATCAAGATAAATAAACATACGAATCAGTTTAATAATTTGATCGTTATATATTTTACCACCATGGTAGCAGTTTTGGCAAATAAAACCGCCATCAGGTATAGAAATAGTTATTATACTTTTAGTATTACCGCATATACTACAACTATCGACATTAGGTCTAATACCTAAATAATCTAATAATTTTAATTCATATATACTAGTTAATACAAACGGATCATATCCTTCATTAATCTTCTTCAATGTAGATATTAATAAAGGAAATATATCTTTAGATCCAGAATGTTTATATACTTGTTCTGTTAAATCTAATATATATGTAGCATAGGAAATATTTTCAATATTTAGCATTATATTCTTAAGTGAATCAACTACATCTGCATCTTTTAAAGTAGAAATACCATCTTTTTTATAATAAATATAAAAGTTAGCATAAACAAGTTTATTACTTATACCCCTAAGTTTACTTTTTAAACTTCTACATCCTTTGGACATAATACTAATAATTCCATAATCTTTAGTAAAAACACTTAATATCTTACTAGATTCAGAATAATTAGTTTCCTTTAAAACTAGTCCCTCTACCTTTATTATTTCCATTTTTTTTACTTCCTTCTACTTTAAATAATAAGTTATATATTCTAATATCTCCTGTTTTTTTAAATAAGAGCCATAATTTATTTTCCATATTCATCCCTCTAATTTAATATTGGGATAAATATTATATTTTTATTCAAAATTATCTAAATCATCTATTCCTAATTCTTTTAAATATTTATCTTTTTCTTTCCAATTTTCTATTACTTTAACAAATAGATTTAAATATACTGTTTTACCAAAGTATTCTTCTAAATCTTTACGTGCATCAGTTCCAATAGCTTTTAACATAGAGCCATGAGAACCAACAATTATTCTCTTATGAGATTCTTTTTCTACTATAATAACAGCACCAATTACTACCCTATTTTTATTTTCATCTCTTTCTTCAACTACACATGTAACACCATGTGGTACTTCTTCTCTTGTTTTACGAAGAACTTTTTCTCTTATTATTTCACTAATATAAAAATCAGTAGATATATTAGTAACAGTATCATCTTCAAATATTTTACCTTCATTAGGTAAATATTTTTTTATTGTTTTAATTAAGTCATTTAAATTATCTTTAAGTGCTGATAATGGATAAATATCTACAAAGTCATATAAATCTTTATATTCATTTATCTTTTCAAGAAGAATATCTTTATTCATCTTATCTACTTTATTCATAATTAAGATAACAGGTACATCTTCACCCTTTAATCTTTCAAGTAATACTTTATCTGCATCTGTATATCCTTTTAAAACATCTATCATAAATAAAACTAAATCAACATTATCATTAGCAACATATGCTTTTCTATTTAATAAAGATGATAATTTATCTTTAGGTTTATTTATACCTGGAGTATCAACAAATACTATTTGACTATCATTATCTTCATATACACCTTGAATAATATTACGAGTAGTTCCTGCTTTATCTGATGTAATAGCTAAATGCATATCTAAAAGATTATTAAGGAGTGTAGATTTTCCTACATTAGGTTTTCCAACTATACTAACAAATCCACTTCTCATTTTAAATCATCCTCATCAAATGGATATGGACATAACTCTGAAACAGTATATTTTTCAATATCACCTGTATTTGAATAAAAGTAAAGTGGTGCATCTTTATCAAAAAATTCACTAATTACTTGTCTACATCCAAAACAACTTGTACTAATTTTTTTACTATCTGCGCACATACAATGTAATTCTTTAAAATCGCCTTTTTTATATCCTAAACTTATAGCGCTTACTATTGCACTTCTTTCAGAACATATAGAAGATCCATATGCTGCATTTTCTACATTAACTCCAGGAATTTCTTTTCCATCTTTCATAACTAAAATAGTAGCTACTCTAAACTTTGAGTAAGGACTATATGAATTGTTTGCTAAATTTAATAATTTCTCTTTCATATTTCACCTACATTAAATCTATAATTTTTGGAATAAAGATAATACCATTAACAAACATAGCACCAAACACTAATATTAATGTAGCACTACTAGCACAATCCTTAGCTATCTTAGCTAGTGGATGAATATCAAGAGTTATTAAATCAACTGTAGCCTCTATTGCACAGTTAATAAGTTCTGATGCCATTACTGCACCCATACTAAGAACTACTAAACATAATTCAACTTTAGATATTTCTAACATAAATCCAGCACCTAAAGCCATAAGTGTTAATACCATAATTAGAATAATATTTATTTCTTGTTCTATTGAGTAGACAATACCATCTACACTATGTTTAAAACTACGAATATATTTAGTTAAAAAACTACCTTCATCTTTTCTTCTTTTTACTTTTTCCATTAATTATCCCTCCTAATACCATATCCATCTAGTATTTCTTCTTGCTTTCCAAACATTATCTTTTCTTCATCTTCCTTCATATGATCATATCCAAGTAAATGAAGAAGTCCATGTATCATTAAAAATGATATTTCTCTTAAAAATGAATGTTCATATTCTTTAGCTTGTTCTTCAGCTCTTTCTACACAAATATAAATATCTCCAAGTAGTCTATGATCAAGTTCAAAGTCCAAGTTATCTTCTAAAGCAAAACTAATTACATCAGTAACCCTATCTATACCACGATATTCTTTGTTTATTTCGTGTATTTTATTACTATCTACAAAGATAACATTAAACTCCACATTATCTAATTTTTCTTTCTTTAATGCATATTCTAATAAACCATATAGCTTGTCCATATATTCATCTAAATTTTTATCTGTTTCATTAAATATACTGTATGTATTCATTAAGCTACCACCGTCCAAACATAACTAACTAATAAAATTACTAATAAACTAGCTAAGACATTTAAGAACATATTACTTCTAAATACCTTAGGTAATCTTTCACCTATTTTATTTATTAAATAATATATTAAATATCCAATCATACCACCAGCTATATTTAAGATAATATCATCTATATCAAATACTCTACCAATCATAACTTGAGTTATTTCAACTGTAGCTGATGCAAATAAAACTAAACCGAAAGCATGAAATGGTTTTTCTATTTTAGCATACAATGATGCAAATAAACCATAAGGTATAAATAAAACTATATTTCCAATAACATTCTTAAAGAATAATCTACTACCGATACTATATCTAAATATTTCTTTAAATGGCATCATATTATTTCCATCTAAAGCTATACTAGATTCTTCAAAAGTAACTATCTGGAATAAACATAAAATATATATCATAAAGAATAAATGAAATATCTCTTTATATAAAACAAATTCCTCTTTATGCTTAATCAAATACGCTATTCTAATAGAAGCAAGTGTCATAGCACATATAAACATCATAGGCCATGTAAATTCCATTACTTCCTTAACAGTATTATCAAGAGGTGTTATCATAAAATCACCTAATTTCCAACTATTTCTTTATCTAAATTAATATAAGAATAGTCTGTAATGTCTTCAATAACTTTATAAAACATTACTACATATATTTTACTATTTATTTGCTCACTTTTCAATTTTTTTTCGAAAGTTATCATAATATCTTTACCAATTGACTCAATTAGACGATTTTTAGCTATTTCTTCTGCTTTATACGTAGCATTTTCAAGGGTATAAACTTGATCTATTATCTTAGTTTCAGTGATATTATCAAGGGTTATTTCTATAGGTAATAAATGATTCTTAATATAATAAATATTATTTACATCAAACGTTTTATATTTATTAAATCTAATACTTTTATTCAAAAACTTAATACCAATACTTTTTTTAGATTTATTTGTCTTAGATTTTTCATAATAGTGATATGGCAGTTCTACGCTAACTGTATACCATGTTTCAGCATATACTTTTCCTTCGGCTTTAGTGGTAGCAACAACATTATCATTTTTATGAATAGATCCACTTATTAATATATCTCCCTTTTTTACATATTGATCTTTTTTAACTATTATTTCACCACTATTTGCTGATATTTTAGTAATTATTCCATTTTTTTTAGCTACTATATTACATGGTGTATTATCTTCTTTAGAATTATTTTTTCTTCTTTCTTCTACTAATATAATATACTTAGTTCCACTTCTTTTAATCTCTAACCACTCTATTTTATCTTTATATTTATCTAGTACCTTTTTCTTTATCTTTTCTTTTTTCTTAAAACTAACACAAAATTTATGTTTACTAATACCTTCTTCTTTTAATGAGGATAAAATTATTTCTTTTAGCTCTTTATTATTATGAACTACTTCTATATCGAATATAATATTAGTTAATCCTAAGAATAATATAAATCCAATAAATAATATAATTAGAAATATTTTATATTTATTAATAAAATTATTACATTTAGCTACACCATAAAAAGATACTATTTCTATTTTATAAATAGTCTTAATCTTTTTGATCTTTAAGTAATCACATTTATTTACTCTTATAATTACACTTTTGTCTAAATACTTAATATTATAAAAATTAATACCTATCTTATGTAGGTTTCTTATAAATCTTTTAACATCTTTTCCAGTTATTTTTATATCATAATAATTCATTTTTCAAACTCTATTGAAACAAAATTACCAGTAATTAATATTTCACTTTCTAATAGTTTTTTAACAGTCAAATTATCTCCCTTTATTAATAGTTTTCTATCTAAATAATTAAGAGATATCTTACTATCTTCCATATAATTAATATTAGTATAATTTATGATATCTAAAGTATTATCTTTATATAGTATCTGAAAAGATGTATCATTTATAAAACTTCTAATATTAAGCATATAATCACCTATAAAATAGTATGAAAAAAAGACTAAATATATTAGTCTTTATTTTTTTAAACTTTTTGGATCATCATTTAAAAGTGTTTGATCACCAGTTAATAAGTATTTTTGAACTAAGCAATCAATTAAGCCTTCTTTGGCATTTTTATCATGTAGTATATTAATACATCTATATATATCAGCATTTGGCATATCATAAGCCCAATAATATACATAATCATTATCTTCTAAAGATAAGAACTTATCTTCTATTTCTTTAATATCTTTTCCTTTTTTAACTATTTTAGTATATGAATACATTGTTAATGGATCATTACTCTTGATTACGTCTGGCTCAATTTTATATCTTTCTTCTTCTGTTTTTTCAAATATACCAATCATTAATTTATTTTTCATTTTATCACCTCAAAAAGTATCTATATCATACTATAAAGTCATAA
>Ga0247608_10002718_pt1 | contig 21562 bp, 15 predicted proteins | sample 176DNAGHGlowgp2_FD_193490 | JGI IMG/M metagenome (GOLD analysis project Ga0247608, IMG submission 193490) | Sheep rumen microbial communities from Palmerston North, Manawatu-Wanganui, New Zealand - 1766 DNA GHGlow gp2 | ecosystem: Host-associated > Mammals > Digestive system > Stomach > Rumen ...
TATCGCGACGAGATTATCGAGAACATGCTCCGTAACTATACCTACCTGAACTCTGGTCTGGCCATCATGTATAATGGCCGCCGCATTATCTCTCGCAATGGTTTGGAGGATCTGCTTACCGATCGCATGACCAACGATGGCCTTTATCCCATTGTCCACCTGAAAGGCGAGGATATCGAGATAGCCTTTACCCACTCCGATCAGTATGGCGAGGAATACTACTCCTTCGTCAATGGTCAGCACACCGTCCAGGGAGGAACCCATCAGAGCGCCTTCAAGGAGCATATCGCCAAGACCATCAAGGAATACTTTGGCAAATACGAGCCAGGCGACATCCGCACAGGTATCGTGGCGGCCATCGCCCTAAATGTCGAGGAGCCCACCTTTGAGAGTCAGACGAAGATCAAGCTTGGTTCTACGCAGATGTCCCCCAATGGCGTGAGCATTAATAAATATGTGGGTGACTTCATTAAGCAGGAAGTAGACAACTACCTGCATATCCATCAGGATGTGGCAGAGGCCTTAGAGACCAAGATCAAGGAGAGTGAGCGCGAGCGCAAGGAGATGGCAGGTATCACCAAGAAGGCCCGTGAACGTGCCAAGAAGGCCAACCTCCACAACCGTAAGTTGCGTGACTGCCGCATCCATTATAACGACGCTAAGAACGACCGTAAGGAAGAGTCCTCCATCTTTATTACAGAGGGTGATTCTGCCAGCGGAAGCATCACAAAGAGCCGCGATGTAAACACTCAGGCAGTGTTCTCCCTGCGAGGCAAGCCCCTGAACACATTCAAGCTTACCAAGAAGGTGGTCTATGAGAACGAGGAGTTCAACCTCCTGCAGGCAGCCCTCGACATAGAAGACGGCCTCGACAACCTTAGATATAATAAGGTGATAGTGGCTACCGATGCTGATGTCGATGGTATGCACATCCGTCTGTTGCTTATCACTTTCTTCCTGAAGTTCTTCCCAGAACTCATCAAGAAAGGTCATGTCTATGTGCTGCAGACGCCGCTTTTCCGTGTCCGCAACCGCCGCACCAAGATCAAGAACAAGAAGGTGATAGCCGAGGCCGATGCCAAGTCTGGCAAGAAGGGCGACTTCATCACCCGTTATTGTTATAGCGATGAAGAACGGTTGACGGCTGTCTCGGAACTCGGTCCTGATCCAGAGATTACCCGTTTCAAGGGTCTTGGCGAGATCTCGCCTGATGAGTTTGCGGGCTTCATAGGTCCCGATATCCGTATGGAACAGGTGACGCTCCACAAGAACGACCAGATTCAGAAACTCCTGGAGTACTATATGGGCGACAACACGATGGAGCGCCAGAACTTTATCATCGATAACCTGGTGGTCGAAGAAGACCGCCCAGAAGAAGAATCTTATGATTAAATTCAATCAGATAACACGATGGGGCATCTTATCTTTATGCCTTTTTGTCTTTTCGCCTTTATCCGCACAGTTTCGTCCTTCTACGAAAGACGATTCGCCATTAAGGAAACTGCAGTATGCCGAGGTGGCCATCACCAATCTTTATGTCGATAGCGTCGATGAAAAGAAACTGGTAGAGGATGCCATCCGTGGAATGCTCGAGAAACTCGATCCCCATTCCACCTATGCCACCCCTAAGGAAGTGAAGGAACTTAACGAACCTTTGAATGGCAACTTTGAGGGCATTGGTGTGCAGTTTAATATGATTGAAGACACGCTGCTCGTCATCCAACCCGTCACCAACGGCCCATCAGAGAAGATAGGTATCATCGCTGGCGACCGTATTGTCTCTGTGAATGATACAGCCATTGCTGGCGTGAAGATGCCGAAAGAGGAAATAATGAAGCGTCTGCGTGGTCCGAAAGGTACAAAAGTCAAACTTGGCGTAGTGCGTCAGGGTATTAAGGATCAGTTGAAGTTTACTGTTACACGAGATAAGATTCCCGTGAAGTCAGTGGACGCTGCCTATATCATCCGCCCTGGCATTGGCTATATCCGTATTGGCAACTTTGGAGCCACTACCCATCAGGAATTCCTTGAGAGCCTTTCCAAACTCCGAAAGGCTGGTATGGTTGACCTCATTCTCGATCTTCAGGATAATGGAGGCGGTTATCTGAAAGCAGCTGTCGATATCGCCAACGAGTTCCTTCAGCGGGGCGATCTCATCGTCTATACCGAGGGTCTGAAAGTACCCCGTATGGAGTATAAGGCAGATGGTCGTGGTGTGTTCCTCTCAGGAAAGGTGGTTGTCTTGGTCGATGGCTTTACGGCTTCGGCAGCAGAGATTGTCACTGGAGCCATTCAGGATCAGGACCGTGGTTTCGTTGTGGGGCGCCGAACCTTTGGAAAGGGCCTCGTACAGCGTCCTGTCGATCTGCCCGACGGTTCGATGATTCGTCTTACAATCGCTCATTACTATACCCCCTCGGGCCGTTGTATCCAGAAGCCATATAAGAAAGGCGACAAGAAAGATTATGCGATGGATATGGTGAATCGTCTTAAGAGTGGTGAGCTGACAAATGTCGACAGTATCCACTTTGTCGATTCGCTGAAGTATGAGACCCTTCGCCAGCATCGTACGGTTTATGGCGGCGGTGGTATCATGCCTGATGAGTATGTGCCTCTCGACACCACAATCTATACAGACTACCATCGCCAGCTGGCAGCCAAGAGCATCGTCATTCAGCAGAACCTCCGCTATGTCGACAATCATCGTAAGGAATTAAAGGAGTGCTGGCCCTCGTTCGACGAGTTCAAACAGCATTTCGAAGTGCCACAATCACTCATCGACACAATCATTGCCGAGGGAGAGAAGCAGGAAATCAAGCCCAAGGATGAGGCCGAATTGGCCCAGACCATACCTTATCTCAGTCTGCAGCTGAAGGCCCTTATCGCCCGTGATATCTGGGATATGAGCGAATACTACTCTGTGGTCAACGAGAGCAATGAGATGGTCCGCAAGGGGCTCGAAGTCATCAGCAAGTAGGGTTTACAAGATCTCCATCAATTGGTGGAGACTTGTGACCTCAAAGGTGACAGGCTCAGGGGCAGGATAGTCGGGAAAGCGGTTGAAGTAGGCAGTATCGAGGCCGGCTTGCTTAGCACCTAAGATGTCGGTATTGAAGTTATCGCCAATCATCAGCGTCGATGCTTTGGAGGCCTTGGAAATTTCAAACGCATAGTCAAAGAATTGTTGCGAGGGCTTGTTGGCTCCCGCATCCTCGCTGAGGATAATGGTATCGAACAACTCGTAGAGACCACACGACTGCAGCTTCTTGTATTGCACCTCATGGAAGCCATTACTGCAGATATGCATCCGATAGCCTTTCTTCTTCAGGTAGTCCACCAGTTCACGGGCGCCCTCCACCAATCCTGGCTTCGTGGAACAGTAGTCCAGGAACAGGTCGCTGGCCTTCAGGCAGTAGTCCTCCGTAGGCTCCAGCCCTTTTCCGAAGCTCAGAGGACGACGGAAACGCTCTACAATCAGATAGTCACGTGTAATCTCTGCTTTCGAGTAGCGTGTCCAGAGATCGATATTTGCCTTCCAATATTCATCATAGAATAGGGTAGGGTCAGGGAAATAGTCGCCTAAGTGCAGGGCCATAAAGAGCTCCTGCAGGGCGATGACGGCATTGCCATGGGTATCATAGAGCGTATCGTCGAAGTCGAGAAAGAGGTCGGAGTATTTCATATCGTACCTAATTTTATATGAGCCTGAAGTGTCTAAGGGCGTTTCGGATGCCATCTTCATCAACACTGGTGGTCACATAGTCGGCAATCTCCTTCAGTTCGTCGATGGCGTTGCCCATCGCCACACCAATGCCTGCTCCGCGAACCATGGAACTGTCATTGCCGCCATCACCGAAGGCCATTGTCTGCTGAGGGTTCAGCCCTTGGTGAGCGGCCATTGCCAGAAGCCCCTCGCCCTTATCAGCCCCCTTGGCGGTGATGTCGGTAAAGGCTGGATGCCAGCGTCCGGAGGTACAGCCAGGCAGACGACTCATCAACTCCCGTTCGTAATCCTTGTTGAAGAATGGCGTCAGTTGGAGGATACGCTGGTCGATAACTTCCTCAACGGCTTTTGCCAGGTGCAGGTTCTTGACGGCCAACTGTTGCCCGAAAATATAGTCCACCTCACCCTTAGGGTCGAAAATAGCTACATCCTTCTCACCAATGACAATCACACCATATTGTTTTTCTTGCGCATCCTTTACTACGAGCCGCGCTTCCTCTTGAGGGATCGACTTACAGCTCACCACGTCGTTGCCTACAAAGCAGAGGGCACCATTGGTGGTCACATAGCCATCGATCAGATGCTCGATGGCACCAAGATTGGTAATGATTATCGGAGGACGACCAGTAGCAATAAACACCTTGTGACCATTGGCTTTCGCCTGGGTCAGTGCCAAGATGGTCGATGGCGGTATCTCATGAGTTTGGAAACTCACTAACGTTCCATCAATGTCGAAGAATAGGGCATATTTTGTCATTTCGCTTGCAAAATTACGAAAAAATTCGTATATTTGCCGTCGTATACTAAAATTATTTGAAAATGAAAAGACTTATCTCCCTTCTGACGCTGTTAATGACACTGCTCTCGATTACTGCCGATGACACTTTTTGGTTAGGTGCAGATATCAGTGGAACCTCCGCCATAGAGGCTTTCGGTGGCCAACTCTATAATGCTCAGGGCGAGCCCTGTGAGAACACCAAACTGATGAAGGAATATGGTCTGAACGCTGCCCGATATCGTGTTTGGGTCGATCCTCGGGGTGGGTTTAGTAGTAAAGAGGATGTGCTCCGCTTGGCTCTTCGCGCTAAGGAGCAGGGCATGGCCATCATGATCGACTTCCATTACAGCGATTGGTGGGCTGACCCTGGCAAACAGAATATCCCTAAGGCCTGGGAACAGATGACTTACGAAGAAATGTGCCAGGCATTGGCAAAGCATACTCATGAAACCTTGCAGCTGCTGAAGGATAATGATGTTGACGTGAAGTGGGTACAGATAGGCAACGAGACCACCAATGGCTTCCTCTGGCCAATGGGGCGTGCCACGGAGAACATGGCGCAATATGCAGGATTGACGCAGGCTGGCTACGATGCCGATCGTGCCGAGGATGGCAAGTTGTGGATGACACGACTAATCAAGGCTGCCCGCCATCAGACGAACGGCCATTGTCAGGGCATCTTCTACTGGGCTCCTGAAGCCGAAGGTCATTATCGCTTGGGAGCCTTCCGCAACCATCGCCCTACGGCCATCATGGATGCCTTTAAAGAAGCTGCCTCCAAGCAGTAATTAATAGCCGAGATTCTCGCCCACCAAAATCACGGTATGTTTGCCGTGTGGAGAATTGCGCAAGAAGTGGACGTAGTTGCAGATACTCTCTGGCGAATTACAGTTGTGGCAGACACCATCCACCTGACAGGGCGTCTTGATGTCGAAACGGGCCGCATTGATAGGTGAGGCCGTGCTGCGAGCCCTGGCCAGAGCAGCCTCCACCGTTTGGGCCACCTTGTTCAATCCGATGATAAAGATCACCTTCTTGGGTCCCCATGTAATAGCTGCCACACGGTTACCATTCCCGTCGATATTCACAATCACACCGTCTTCAGAAATGGCATTTGCACTCGACAGATAGACATCGGTCGTAAAAGCTCTGACATACATCTGCACTTTCTCCTCGTTGCCCTCTACGAGGTCGCGGTCCAGCACTTCATATGTTCCTTTCTTCCTAAGGGCATCAGGCAGCCCCATATCCCGTATGGTCATCGAACCGCCCCAAGTGATGCTGCTGCCATCGGGAATCAGTTCTAATACTTTCTGAATGGTTTCCTCGGAGGTTTTACAATAGAAGGCCTCCATATTACGGCGTTTCAGATTCTTGATCATCCGTTCTGCCAGTCGTTCGTTTCTGAGTTCTTTGGGTGTCATAATCCTATTTGTTTAGTTAATCCTCGGCAAAAATACACATTATTAATAATACGTGCAAGAAAAAACGGCTAAACAATCCTAAAAGTTGGTATTTGGATAGAGGTCATTCGCAAAAAATCATTATCTTTGCAGCAATATCGAAGACAATGACATTGATTATAGGACTATTGATACCATTGCTGGGCACGATGCTTGGTTCTGCCTTTGTGTTCTTCATGAAGGACGAAATGTCTGGGAGGTTACAGAAGACGCTTCTGGGATTTGCCTCTGGCGTGATGGTGGCGGCATCAGTATGGTCGTTGCTGATTCCATCGATGGAGATGGTGGAAGATAGCGGGCGCTGGTCTGTCCTTCCTGCTGCTGTAGGATTCCTATTGGGTATGGGATTCTTGCTGATGATTGACGAGTTGACACCTCACCTCCATATCGGCACAGACAAACCCGAGGGTATGCAATCGCATCTCTCCAAGACAGCGATGCTGGCCCTGGCAGTCACCATTCACAACTTGCCAGAAGGTATGGCGGTGGGCGTGGTATTCGCTGGAGCAGAGAGCAGTGTCTCGAATATCTCATTGGCCAGTGCTGTAGCCGTAGCCTTAGGTATCGCCATCCAAAACGTGCCTGAGGGTGCTATTATCTCCATGCCCATGCGGGCAGCAGGCAATTCCAAGTGGAAGTCATTTATGATTGGTTCGTTGAGTGGTGCCGTTGAGCCTGTAGGAGCCGTCGCCGTCCTACTCCTGGCCTCGATGCTGATGCCTGTCCTTCCTTATATGTTGGCCTTTGCTGCTGGTGCCATGTTCTATGTCGTTGTCGAGGAACTGATTCCTGAAGCCTCCAGTGGTCAGCACTCTAACCTTAGCACTATTGGCTTCGCCGTAGGTTTTGTCCTGATGATGGTGCTTGATGTGGTGATGGGGTAGTTTGGTGTATGCTTATTAAAGAAGTAATACCATAAATATTCGTTCATTGCTAACAAAAATGTTGCAATGAACGATTTTTATTATTAAATGAAACATTATTTATTGTAAATATAAGGTTTTTGACCTATTTTTGCAGCAGAATTCGATAACAATCAAATGAATAGTAAAATGAAAAGAACAGCAATTTCTATCGTGGCCGCCCTGCTGACGTCGCTGTCGGCACAGGCTCAGGTGACCCCAATGGTATTGAGTGAAAACCATGCGATGGTACGTCTGGAGACAGGATGCAAGTATGTACTGCTGCCTGTTGAGGAGAAGGCTGAGAATGCCAACATACGCATCATTGGTATGGAGAACCAGTGTACGCGTCGTCCGAATGTACGACTGGCAGTTGACAACGTGGACTATTACGTGCCCTTAGAGGTAAAGGACGGTCAGCTGCTTGACATTATCTTCCATGGCGACCGTCGCACGACAGGCAACATGAAAGGCTTTGCTTGCTGGAAGGAGATGAAGTTTAGTGATACTTTCGATACTACCAATCGCGAGAAGTTCCGCCCAGCCTATCACCATACGCCACAATATGGTTGGATGAACGATCCGAATGGAATGTTCTATAAGGACGGCGAATGGCATTTATACTATCAGTACAATCCCTATGGCTCTTTGTGGGAGAACATGACATGGGGCCATAGCGTCTCTAAGGACCTTATCCACTGGGAGGCTTTACCATTGGCCATTGAGGCAGATGCCTTAGGCACTATCTTTAGTGGATCTTGTGTGGTAGACAAAGATAATACCGCTGGCTTTGGTAAGAACGCTGTCATCGCCTTCTACACTTCTGCAGGGGAGGCTCAGACTCAGTCGATGGCCTACTCAACAGATGGTGGACGTACCTTTAATAAATATGGAAAGAACCCCGTTGTTACTTTTAACGCACCTGACTTCCGTGACCCCAAGGTGTTCTGGTATGATGGCACTAATCGCTGGATTATGATGCTGGCCGTGGGACAGGAAATGCAGATCTGGTCATCGGCCAACCTGAAGGACTGGCAGAAGGAAAGCAGCTTCGGTAGTGAATATGGTAATCATGGTGGTGTATGGGAATGCCCTGACCTGTTGAAGATCGAAGACAAATGGGTGCTGATTTGCAACATCAACCCTGGTGGACCTTTTGGCGGCAGTGCTACCCAGTATTTTGTTGGTGACTTCGATGGTCATAAGTTTACCTGCGAGTCTATGCCAAAGGTAACGAAGTGGCTTGACTATGGTAAGGACCATTATGCTACCGTTTCATTCTCAAATGCGCCCGATGGCCGTACTGTGGTTCTGGCTTGGATGTCCAACTGGCAGTATGCTAACCAGGTGCCCACAAGACAGTTCCGCTCAGCTAACTCTATAGCTCGTGACCTAGGCCTGTTCAAGGATGGCGAGGAGACCTATGTCAGTGTGATACCCTCGAAGGAAACACTGGCTATGCGTGGTAAGAAAATCAAGAACCCGACAGATGCCTGTGAGATTGTCGTCGACGTGAAGGGCTCAATGGAGTTGATACTCTCCAACACAAAGGGTGAGCAGGTTGTCATGAAATACGATGCTCAGAAACAGACCTTCGCTATGAACCGCAAGCAGAGTGGAGTCATCAGTTTCAGTGAAGCTTTCCCGATAGAGACCACAGCTCCCACCCATGGTGCTCTGAAACAGCTTCGCCTCTTCATCGACCATAGTAGCATTGAGGCCTTTGCCAGTGACGGAAAGATGGCGATGACCAATCTCGTATTCCCCAACGAGCCTTATAACGCGCTGAAAGTGAAAGGCGGTAAGGCAACCATCTACGAGATTAAATAGTAAATAATCAAATAACATACAACTATGAGTAAAGTTAACAAACTTGCCCTTGTTCCTGTGATGCTCTGCTTCTTCTGCATGGGCTTCGTAGACTTGGTGGGCATCGCTTCGAACTATGTGAAAGAAGATTTGGCCCTAAACGACTCGACGGCCAACATCTTTCCTTCGCTGGTGTTCTTCTGGTTCCTGATCTTCAGTGTGCCAACGGGTATGCTGATGAACAAGATCGGGCGTAAGAACACTGTGTTGCTCTCGCTTGGCGTGACTGTACTGTCGCTGCTGATTCCTCTGTTTGGTAATAACTTCGCTATCATGCTGATCTCATTCTCGTTGTTGGGTATTGGAAATGCTCTGATGCAGACATCGTTGAATCCGCTGGTATCGACCGTTATGGGTGGTGGTAATCTGGCTTCTACCCTCACTTTCGGACAGTTCATTAAGGCCATCGCCTCGTTTCTGGCTCCTTATCTGGCTATGTGGGGTGCTACTCAGGTGATTCCCTCGTTCGGCTACGATTGGCGCATCCTCTTTGGCATCTATTTCGTTATCGGTATTCTGGCTACCGTCCTTTTGGGTGTGACGCATATCGATGAGCCCAAGATTGAGGGTAAGGCTTCGACCTTTGCTGAGTGCTTAAAACTGCTCGGCACCCCCATCGTATTGTTGTCGTTCTTTGGTATTATGTGCCACGTGGGTATCGATGTTGGTACCAACACCACAGCTCCGAAGATCCTGATGGAACGCTTAAACATGACACTCAATGAGGCTGCCTTTGCAACCAGTCTCTACTTCATCTTCCGTACCATTGGTTGTCTGACGGGCTCGTTCTTCCTCCGTGTATTGCCTACGCGTACATTCTTTATTATCAGTGTGGTGATGATGGCACTCTCGATGTGTGGACTCTTCATCGGCACAGAGAAATGGATTCTCTACACGGCTATCGCATTGGTGGGTTATGGCAATAGCAACATCTTCTCTATCTGTTTTGCTCAGGCACTCACAGCAATGCCTCAGAAGCAGAACGAGGTTAGTGGTCTGATGATTATGGGCCTTTTTGGTGGAACGGTATTCCCGTTGTTGATGGGTTTTGCCAGCGACGCCATCGGACAGGCTGGTGCTGTACTGATCATGGCCCTCGGCGTTATTTATCTATTCACCTATATCAAACAACTTAATACAGAAAAAGCATGAAACGTTATATTGTAGGCCTCGGTGAGGCATTGTGGGATGTACTTCCCGAAGGTAAGAAATTAGGTGGCGCTCCTGCCAATTTCGCTTATCACGCAGCACAGTTTGGTTTGGATACCATTGCTATCAGCGCATTAGGCGAGGATGCACTGGCAGAAGAAACCATCGATGCTCTGAAAGAGCACAATCTGAACTACCTGATGCCACGAGTTCCTTATCCTACGGGAACGGTGCAGGTAACACTTTCCGGTGAAGGTATCCCCACGTATGACATCAAGGAGAATGTGGCCTGGGATAATATTCCTTTCAATGCAGAGATGGAAGAGATTGCAAAGAGCGCACGGGCTGTCTGCTTCGGTTCACTGGCTCAGCGTAATATTGTCAGCCGTGAGAATATCCGCAAGTTCCTTGATGCCACACCCGATGACTGTCTGAAGATCTGTGACATCAACCTGCGCCAGCAGTTCTATAGCAAGGAGATCCTTGAGGATTCGTTCTGTATCTGTAATATCTTGAAGATTAATGACGAGGAGCTGGTTGTTGTCAACCGTATGTTTGGTTATGATGGACTGGATATGCGCCAGACCTGTGAGAAGATTGTACAGGATTACCACCTGAAGATGCTTGTGCTGACCTGTGGTACAAATGGCTCGTACGTCTTTACTGATGACGGACTGACATCGTTCCAGGACACGCCGAAGGTTGAGGTGGCTGACACCGTGGGTGCTGGCGACTCGTTTACCGGTTCGTTCTGTGCTTCAATCATCAATGGCCGACCGGTACAGGAAGCCCACAAGACGGCTGTTCAAGTCAGTGCCTATGTATGCACTCAGAACGGTGCCATGCCTATCATACCAGACAAACTGAAAAAAGCATAATATCCATTAAGAGGTTCAGTTTCTTGCTGAACCTCTTTTTTATTCCTCCCTTTGTTACATTTTTCCAAAAATATTTGGAATTTCCGCAAAGATTTCATATCTTTGCAGCACCTATTACTAACGCCGGTATACCAATGCGCAAGTTTTTATTATACCTGATTGCACTTACAATAGTTTTATCTTCTTGCTCTAAAAGTGAGAAGACTTATAAGATTGCTGTGTCTCAGTGTTCGGAAGATATATGGCGTCATAAGTTGAATCAGGAGTTGGTAATGGGCACCTATTTCTATGATGACGTGGAGCTGAGTTTTGCCTCTGCTGATGATAGTGATGAAAAGCAGATAGAACAAATCAACCAGTTTGTCAATGAAGGTGTCGATCTGTTGATTGTGGCTCCAAACCAAGTTTCCACTGTTTCACCTGCCATCGACAATGCCTTTGACAAAGGAATTCCTGTCATAGTCTTTGACCGGAAGACCAATTCAGAGAAATATACGGCTTTTATCGGAGCCGATAACTATGAGATGGGTTCGCTGATGGGGGAGTATATTGCTACCCAACTTGGCGGAAAAGGTCGTGTGTTGGAGATTATGGGACTAAAGGGGTCGTCACCCGCCATCGATCGTCATAACGGCTTTGTAAAAGCACTTGCCGCCTATCCAGGTATAGAGCTTGTCGCTTCGCTGCAAGGCGACTGGACAGAGGAAAGTGCCGTCAAAGCTATCAAGGACTATCAAGGCGACCTTACTCATATTGATTACGTCTTTGGTCAGAATGACCGTATGGCCGTGGGTGCCTCGAAGACGCTGGCCAGCAAAACTACGAAATACTGTGGCATCGATGGTCTTCCTGGAAAAGGAAACGGTATTGAATGTGTTCGCGATTCGGTGCTGGAAGTCTCCTATATCTATCCCACTCATGGAGATCAGGTGCTCCAATTGGCGATGAACATCCTGGAAGGGAAACCTTACGAGAAGGACAATCGTTTGATGGCGTCGCTTGTCACCAAAGACAATGCCAAAGTGTTGCTGCTGCAGAACGAGGAACTGGTGCGCCAAAGTAACAATATCAATTTGTTACATAGGCAAGCTGACAACTACCTGCAACAGCTTAACAGCCAACGTTTGATAACGTTGCTTTTGGCTATTGTCATATTTGTAATCACTGTCAGTGGTATGATTATTGTTTCCAACATGCACCGCCGTCACCGTCTGGAGCGCCAGGCTTTCTCAATGGTGGTAAATGTACCGGTAGAAGATGAGCCGGCAGAGGTGGCTCCTGCTCCGGAACAGCCGCAGATTACAACTGTGACCCCAGAGGAACAGGCACATATAGAAGCGGGATCTGATGCCCGATTCCTGGAGAAGCTTCGTGGTCTTGTACAGGAACAGATGGGTGAGAGCTCTTTAAGTGTTGAGACCTTGGCCGAGCAGATGGGTGTCAGCCGTGTTCAGCTATATAGAAAAGTGAAGACGCTGACAGGTCGTACACCTGTCGATATTATCCGCTTGAGTCGTCTTAACCGTAGCAAGGTTTTGTTGGAGACAACCGATAAGAATGTATCCGAGGTTGCCTATGAAGTAGGGTTTACAGCCCCCTCCTATTTCACCAAATGCTTCAAAGACGAGTTCGGCATTAGTCCTTCCGACCTTTAAATTAGCAAAAATCGTTCATTTCTTCGCAAATTTGTTACACTGAAACAATTTTTGCATGGAATGAACGATATTTTTACGCCCTCACGCGAATTGGTTAGTACCTTTGCAGCAGATATTTCAATTTATTATGAGTACTAACAATTTAAACAAGTCAACAATGGAAAAACTAAAGAAACTATTTCTGAGTTTTGCACTCCTGCTTGTCAGTACTATTATGTACGCGCAAACGGAGATCAGTGGCACGGTGGTCGACGCTACAGGCGAGACAGTTATCGGTGCCACAGTGATGGAGAAAGGGACCTCGAACGGTACTATTACTGATTTCGATGGTAACTTCAAGATTAAGGTGAACCCTGGTGCAATCCTGGTGTTCTCCTACATTGGCTTTGAGACACAAGAAGTGGCTGCAAAAGATGGTATGCAGATCACGATGAAAGACAATGCCAAGGAGCTGGCTGAGGTTGTGGTAACTGGTTACCAGACACAGCGTAAGGCCGACCTTACCGGTTCGGTATCAGTTGTTGAGACGAAGGATCTGAAGACTTCATCGGATACCGACCCCATGCGTGCCTTGCAGGGTAAAGTTCCAGGCATGACCATCACCAGCAACGGTTCTCCTGTCGGTGCAGGTACCGTCCGTATCCGTGGTGTGGGATCGTTCAACTCTTCACAGGATCCTCTGTTCGTTATCGACGGTGTGCCTACAACGACCAACCTGAACACTCTGAATATGAATGATATCGAGTCGATGCAGGTGTTGAAGGACGCTGCCTCTGCTTCTATCTACGGTTCTCGTGCTGCTAATGGTGTGATCATCATCACCACCCGTAGCGGTAAGAAGGGCGACAAGGTAAAGGTTGACTTCTCTGCCAATCTGACGGCCCAGTTCTACACTAAGCAGTCGATGATGGACCTGGCAAATACCGCTCAGTATGCCACCTCAATGGCTCAGGCTGCCATGAACGACGGCCTCGATCCCGAGCAGTATGCCAACAACTACGGTCTGACACTGAATGCCGCTTCAGGAACACCTATCAGTGCATATGACCCTGCAACAGGACAAATGCGTCAGTTTACTGTTAACGGTCTTTACGACGGTTATATCAACCAGAAGCGCACCATGCGTTTCAGCGACACCGACTGGCTGAAAGAGATTTCACGTACAGGTTTCGCACAGAATTACGACCTCTCTATCTCTAATGCTACCGAGAAGACATCAGCACTCTTCTCTTTTGGTTACAAGAAGAACACTGGTATCCTGAAATATACCGACTTTGAGAGCTTCTCAGGTCGTATCAATACTAGTTTCAAGGTGAACAAGATGATTACCGTGGGTGAGAATGCTACTATTTCCTATTCTAATCAGGTTGACTGCCAGCCTCTGGAGAATGCTCTGAAGATGGCTCCTACAGTACCTGTTTACGAAGAGGACGGTGTAACCTTCTCAGGTCCTGTCGGTGGCATGTCCGACCGTCAGAACCCCCTGCGTGAGTTGTATCACAACCGCGACAACCGCCTGAAGATGTGGCGTGTTTTCGGTAATGCATTCGTTAACATCGAGCCTATTAAGGGCCTGTTGCTCCGTTCAAACTTCGGTCTTGATCTGTGGTCCGAGAATATTCACAGTGTGACTTACACCTGGCATTCAGACGTGGTGAACAACTCTACGCCTTCTGCAAACATGGGTTACAAGACCGATGTGAAGTGGACTTGGTCAAATACGGCCAACTATAGCTTCAACCTTGGTTTGGATCACTCTTTCATTGTACTGGGTGGTATTGAGCTCCACAGAGATATCGAGGACAGGGCAAATGCCTATGCACAGATGTTTGCTATAGAGAACTACGACTATATGTATCCCGATGCCGCTACCGGCACCCAGCGTGCAAGTGGTATCCAGGAGGGCTACAACCTCGTTTCTTTCTTCGGAAAGGTTGACTACAACTTCAAGGATCTGCTGCTCGCTTCGTTCACCATCCGTCACGACGGTTCAAGCCGTTTCGGTGAGAACAACCGCTATGGTACCTTCCCCGCAGCTACGCTTGGTTATCGTATCTCACAGCATCTGGGTCAGAGCTGGATCGACGATCTGAAGATTCGTGCATCTTGGGGTCAGACTGGTAACCAGGCTATCTCTAATTACGCCCGCTACGGACTCTATGCAGCTACCTATGGTGGTGGACGCAATGAGTCGACAGCATACGACCTCGCACTGCAGGGCAGTGGTATCTTCCCCTCTGGCTTCCGTGCTACTCAGGCTCAGAACAACGACTTGAAGTGGGAGACCACAGAGCAGTGGAACCTCGGACTTGACTTCCGTTTCCTCGGCAGCTCTATCTATGGTACATTCGATACCTATATTAAAAAGGTAAAGGATATGCTGATCAATCCCGCCTACCTCGGTTCGATGGGTGAGGGTGGTGCAAGCTGGCTCAACGGTCCCAGCCTCCAGAACTGGGGTATGGAGCTCTCACTTGGCTATCGCCACACTACAGAGTATGGTCTGAAGTACGACATCAACGGTAACGTCGATTTCTATCGTTCAAAGGTTACTTACCTGCCTGAGACAACAACTGGTTCATATGTCCACACTGCTAAGGAGAACCTTGTAGAGTCGAAGAAGCCTTACGGTTCAATCGTAGGTTATGTAGTCGACGGATTGTTCCAGAGCCGTGAGGAGGTTCTTGCCTCTGGTCAGGACAATGCCCGCGTAGGTGGTCTGAAATATGCCGACCTCGATGGTAATGGTATCATTAACGAACAGGACCAGACCTGGATTTTCAATCCGGTGCCCAACTTCTCTTGGGGTCTGAACTTTGACATCAGCTATAAGGACTTCGACTTCAATATGTTCTGGCAGGGCGTTGCCGGTCAGGATGTCTACAACGACCAGAAGTTCCAGACTGACTTCTACAGCATCACCGATGCCGGTTCTAACAAGGGTAATCGTATGCTCGGTGCATGGACTACAGCCAACACAGGCAGCTCTATTCCTGCCCTGACCACTAACAATACCGGTGGTGAGAACCGTGCCTCTACATACTTCGTAGAGAATGGCTCTTACGGAAAGCTCCGTCAGGTTCAGATTGGTTACAACTTGCCTAAGAGCCTTATTGGCAAGCTGAACATGACAAGTGCACGCGTTTATATCTCTGGTCATAACCTGCTCACCATCAAGAGTAGCTCGCTGACCTGCTCTGATCCTGAGAACCCACGTTGGATGTATCCTAACAGCACCAGTCTGTCATTTGGAATCCAGACCTCTTTCTAAAGGTAAAAGGGTAAAAAAGTAAAAAGGTAAAATAGTAAAATAAGAAAGATTATGAAAACAATATATCAAGCAATCTGCGCAGGTCTGATCGTTTGCGGTGCACTTACCTCTTGCAACGAATTCATTGACGTAGATCCCAAGGGTGTCATCAGCGAGGGTCTGGCTATGAGTCAGCCAGAGGAGATGGTGACTGCAGCCTATGCCAAACTTGGCGACGACTGGTATACTTATCCGTTTAACTTGTGGCCTTATGGCGATGTTTCTTCCGACGATGCCATGAAAGGTGGTTCTGGTACTACCGATACCAACTACCATCCTGTAGAGGTTTGGTCGACACTTACAGCTTCGACTCCCGATCACATGGACGAACTTTGGTATCATCTCTACTGCTCTGTAAGCCGTTGCAACCGCGCCCTGGTAGCGCTGGCTGATGCTGGCGACAAACTGGATCCTCAGACAAGATCCATCCGTGAGGGCGAGGTCCGCTTCCTCCGTGCCCACTTCTATTTCAAGCTCGTACAGCTCTGGAATCAGGTGCCTTGGATCGACGAGGAGGTCTATAGAGTTCACTCTGAGGAGCAGACCCGTAACGATGAGTTCACTCACGAAGAGTTGATGCAGAAGATTGTTGCCGACTTCAAGGCTGCCTATGATGTACTGCCTGCCGTTCAGGCTGAGGGCGGACGTGCCAACAAGATTGCTGCAGCTGCCTATCTGGCCAAGTGCTATCTGACAATGGCCTGGGGCGACGGTTATGAGGCAAACACTGGCGTGAGCCATATCAACAGCCAGTATATGCAGGAAGTACTGAAGTACACCCAAGAGGTGGCCAACTCTCAGTATGGTTATCTCGAGGACTATGGCGACATCTTCCTGCCTGAGTACAAAAACTCAAAGGAGAGTGTCTTCGCAGTACAGCACTCTGACTATCAGGACGACAACACCCTCTATGGTCGTGCTAACTGGAGCAACATGCTGAATGGTTGCTGGCAGATGTGGTCATGCGGATGGGATTTCCACAAGCCCACACAGAATCTGGTGAACGCTTTCAAGACCAAGAACGGTCTGCCCATGTTCGATGATTACAACAAGGAGATTTCCTATCCTATTAACGGTGTGCCCAATGCCCAGAAGTGGGATCCGCGTTTGTTCCACACTGTTGGTATGCCTTCCTTCCCCTACAAATACGAAGCTCAGTACACGATGACCAAGGACAACTCTCGTACCCCGAACACCTACGGCTACTATGCTTCACTGAAGGAAGTGCCACAGCGTTCAAAGGGTGAGACCTTCGACAACCCCTGGCAGGCTTTCGCCATGAACGACTATGTGTTCCGCTACACCGACGTGATGCTGATGCGTGCTGAGGCTATGATTGAGACAGGCGACCTGGAAGGTGCCCGCACCATTATCAACGACATCCGTCAGCGTGCCAAGAACTCTATCTCTAAGCACATTGCATATGCTGCCGACCAGTGTGACATCGCCCTCTATCCCCAGACCTACTTCCAGGATAAGGATACGGCCCGTAAGTGTCTGCGCTGGGAGCGCCGCCTGGAGCTCGCTATGGAGAACGGCCGTTATTTCGACCTTCGCCGTTGGGGTGTAGCCTCTACAACCCTGAATGCCTTCTTCGAGACAGAAAAGGATGTGGTGTACGATGGTCAGACCTATGCACAGTACTACAAGGATGCCCATTATACACCTGGCAAGAACGAGTACTTCCCGCTGCCTTATATCCAGCTCTACTACGTACCTGGCCTCTATACCCAGAACAAGGGATACAATTAAATTGATAATTGATAATTGACAATTGAAAATTAAGCGTTATGAAAAAGATATCATATATTATAATGGCGATGTTTGCCTTGGTTCTGACTGCTTGTCAGAACAAGGACATCGAGCGCGAGCCCATGAAGCTTCAGGCACCCGATGCATCACAGATCTCAGGTCAGCTCTCTGGCGATGACTACATCTGGACGTGGCCTGCACAGAACGGCGAGATGCGAGTAGCAACTTATCGCAACGGAACCCTCTCAGGGATTGAGACCGTCAGCGGCAACTCCTTTACACATAAGAATGTGCCCACCAACGTGCCTTTCGAATATGTGTTCAAACTGACCGATGGTGCCAACATGTCGGCAGGTGTCATCAAGTCATACACCCGCGAAGGTGCCACTAGCATCACCGGTGTACAGATGAGCCAGGTCGACAAGGCCGGTGGCTATGATGCCCTGGTAGAGTGGAACAAGGCTGCCGATGCCTCGAGCATCCTGCTGACTGCTACCAACGGCAAGCGCACCATCACAGAGACCCTTTCAGGTACAGCCACAAGCTATGTGATTAAAGATGTTGTGAATGGCGAAACATGGTCTGTCGTCTTGGTAGCCCAGAATGAGAAGGGTACGTCACTCTCTACTTCATCATCGCTCCGCATCGGTAAGACAGCCATCGGATTCCTCAGCGTATATGCTACTCCCGAGGAGTTGGTAGCCAATGGTGATGATGATGAGGCCTCTGCATGGCTCTGGCTCCACGAGACTTATCCTACTGCTAAGTTCGTACCGTTCACCAGCATCACTTCTGGCGAGGTTATTGAGCCGTTCCGTGTTCTCTTCTGGCTGCGCGACCTTGAGGGCGTGAGCGAGAGCGACGTTTGGAACATGCCTGCCAGCGTACAGGCTGCCACACCAGTGATTAAGGAGTGGTATAAGAATGGTGGAAGCATGCTGCTGTGGAGCCATGCTACCGTATATGCCGGACATCTGGGCCGCATCAGTCTCGACGAGATGAAGGGCAACGACCACGCATTTGGCTTCGGTGTAGGCGGCTTCAATCCTGACACCTGGAAGATGGCTGTCGAGCTGAATCCCGACCATAAGTTCAAGAAGGATCATTCAACCCATCCTATCTACAGAGGACTTGAGGTTGAGACAACACAGGACACCAAGCTCATCGCCTTCAAGGGCCCGGGTTGGACTGAGGATCACAACTGCCTGTACTTCAACCTGCCAAGTCTCTGGACAGGCATTGGCAATACCGAGGAGGCTTGCTACGCACAGTGTACACAGACCTACGGTGTCTATCCGCTCGGTACATGGGACAGCCAGATATGGTGGGTAAGCCAGATGAATGTCTGGGAGGCTCAGCAGGGTAACACAGAGTTCAAGGGTACACTCCTCTGCATCGGTAACGGTGGTTGCGAGTTCTCAATGAAGAACCCCGACGGTACACCTGACAAGAGCGCACACCCGAAGAACAATGTCTATCAGGACAATGTGCTCACGCTGGCCAAGAACTCTCTGGAATATCTGAAGACAAGGTAATCAGGCAATACCAGAAATAAAGACTATGCGAATGCTAAAACGAATATCCTCGATGATGGTGACCGCTGTGATGGCGGTTACCATCATTGGCTGTTCGGGGGATGACCCTAAGTCGGATCCTACGCCGACTCCAACCCCCACGCCTACACCCACCCCGACCCCGACGCCGACTCCAACTCCAACGCCTACACCGGTAGCCGGTTACAACGAGCAGTACCGTCCACAGATCCATTTTACGCCAGCCAAGAACTGGATGAACGATCCCAATGGAATGGTTTTCTTTGATGGAACGTATCACCTCTTCTATCAGTACAACCCGCTGGGCAATGACTGGGGAAATATGTCATGGGGCCATGCCACCAGTACCGATCTTGTTCACTGGAAAGAGCAGGCTGTGGCCCTGATGCGCGACGATCTGGGCGATATCTTCAGCGGTTCGTGTGTCATCGACAAGGACAATACTGCTGGCTTCGGAGCCAATGCCATGGTGGCTCTTTACACCTCGGCGGGCGATGGCAAGCAACAGCAGAGCATAGCCTACAGCACTGATGGGGGCGTTAACTTTACACGTTTCTCTGGTAACCCTGTTATCAGGAACAACGACGACAATCTGCGCGACCCCAAGGTGTTCTGGCACGCCGAGACAAAGCAATGGGTGATGGCACTGGCTAAAGGTATGGCCAAGGGAATTGACTTCTACACCTCGCCCGACCTGAAATCGTGGACGCATCAGAGTAAGTTCTTCACCCAGTTGTCTGGCCTCTCGGGAATGGATAACGTACAGTGGGAATGCCCTGATCTGCTTCAGTTTGGCAATAAGTGGGTTCTCATTGTCAGTGTGAACCCCGGCGGTCCGGTGCTCGGTTCTGGCACCATGTACTTTGTGGGTCAGTTCGACGGTAAGGAGTTCAAGGCCGATGCCCTCGACTATCCGCTCTGGCTCGACTATGGTATGGACAACTATGCTGGTGTCACCTGGAGCAATACTGGCGACAGAAAGATGATGATTGGTTGGATGAACAACTGGAGTTATGCAGGTGCTGTGCCCTGCTCTCCCTGGCGTTCGGCCATGACCCTGCCTCGTGAGCTGAAGCTTACGGAGTATGCAGGCAAACCCCTGCTCTGCAACGCTGTGGTGAGCGAGATCGACAAGATAGCAGGCCAGTGGCAGACAGTCAGCACCGAAGCCCTGCCTCTCGATGCTGCGAAGTCGGCTTACCAGCTGCGCCTCAATATCAGCATGGACAAGAACTCTACCATCACGCTGAGTAACGGCAGTGACGAGAAGTTTGTCATAGAGATCACAGCCTCGTCACGTGTGCTTGCAGTCAAGCGAACGGCTGCTACGGGAAAATCCTTCGGCACCTTCTCCGTACCATCCATGCGGGCACCGCTGAATGTTGATGGCGACAAGGTGGCGATAGACCTGTTTGTCGATCAGTCGTCGGTAGAAATCTTCACTCAGGATGGAGCAATGGCGATGACGAACCTTGTGTTCCCCAACTCCATCTACGACGCGCTGACCGTCAGTGGTGCCACCTACGAGGCCCAGGTGCGGTCGCTGACTCGCATTTGGTAAATACATTTATAGTTCGATTTATACATAAGATTGGTTTTTGTTAATTATCTAATATTGTTAATTAGAGTTTGTGTTAGAGCGAGGCCTGCAGGGATGCAGGCCTCGTTCTTTATTATGATCGAGTATGCGTATAACCTGTATTATTTGTCATCTTGTCCTTATCTCATCTCTCGTTTGAACCAAAGTTCGAACAAGGGGTCTGAGATGTATAGTCCTTCGGAATTCTGGTATCGATTAGAGTATACCTCGCTACTTCCGCTTCTCTATTCTCATCTTTGGGGAACTAGCACCCATACCAGGGGCCCATGACTGGACGTTAGGGTTCTACATTATTGGACAACTCCTCAATAAATTGAGAAATCTGTTTCTTCAATACTGGTAAATCGGTAGTTTGCTTTCATGTATTCGAATGACTTTGCGTGAAGGTAGTCATTTATATGCTCTATGCATTCGTCTATATGACGCAGGCGGTCTATGTCCCTAATTGCTTCTCTCATAAATCACCTTAATATCACGATTTGCAGTCTGTTGAGCGGCAGGGCGAAGGGTGCCTTCTTCCACAAGATCAACCTTTCGGCCTAATCTCTCTTCCAGTTCACGATGCATACGCATATATGCTAACAAACCTATAGGAGATGTTGTTCTGTCGAATCTTACGAGGATGTCCACGTCGCTGGATGACGTTTCTTCGCCTCTGGCGAAAGAGCCAAAGAGCCAAGCCTTCAAAACGGGCTGTGTCTTGAAGTATTCTGCAATTTGTTTTGTCATCGCCTGTATACTCATCATAGCAGAATTCTATAGTTTCTGTGGGCAAAGATACGATTTTTTCTGTAACTTGCAAAATAATCCCGAATTTTTTTGCATTTCGCTTTAATTACATTACCTTTGTACCATGAATCGTATTTATGCTTACTATATCCTCTTATCCTTGTCGCTCGTGAGCCTGACAGCCCAGGCACAAGGACTGC
>Ga0247608_10002719_pt1 | contig 21561 bp, 18 predicted proteins | sample 176DNAGHGlowgp2_FD_193490 | JGI IMG/M metagenome (GOLD analysis project Ga0247608, IMG submission 193490) | Sheep rumen microbial communities from Palmerston North, Manawatu-Wanganui, New Zealand - 1766 DNA GHGlow gp2 | ecosystem: Host-associated > Mammals > Digestive system > Stomach > Rumen ...
ACTAGACTTAACTAAAAGCATTTCAGATTTTCTCAAACCCTCAGATGCTCTGCAAATATACGAAATTAATCTGAATTTCCAAACAATTTCGGTATTTTTTTTGCAATTTCACTTCTTTTTTTTACCATTTTTGTACTTTCGACAGCAAAAAATGGTCTAAAATGGTCATTGCCGCCATTGCTTCGACGATAGGAACGGCCCTGGGCAGCACACACGGATCATGACGTCCTTTCGCCGTCAGCGTCGTAGGATTTCCCTCCAGATCCACCGTTTTCTGCTCCTTCAATAGTGTGGCGACGGGTTTGAAGGCCACACGGAAGTAGATATCCTGTCCGTTGGAGATGCCGCCTTGGATGCCTCCGCTGTGGTTCGTCGCCGTATCGTAAGGAGGCAGAAACACATCGTTCTGTTCCGAGCCTCTGGCAGTGACGCCTGCGAAGCCCTCACCGTACTCAAAGCCCTTGACGGCGTTGATACTCAGCATTGCGGCCCCCAGCGTGACGTGCAGTTTGTCGAATTCCGGCTCTCCCAGGCCCGCAGGACATCCTTTGATGACACAGGTGATGACGCCTCCGATGGTATCGCCCTCGGCCTTTACTCGTGTGATGAGTTCCTCCATCTGTGCGGCTTTCTCCAGATCTGGACAGCGCACGGCGTTCGTTTCCGTCAGCGCGAGGTCGTAACGGTGATAGTCGCGTTCCAGCGCGATATCACCCACCTGCGAGGTATAGGCCTGAATGCTAATGCCCTTCTGTCTGAGGGCGAGTTTGGCCAGCGCTCCGCCGACGCATCGGCTGATGGTGATACGTGCCGACGAACGTCCGCCGCCGCGATGGTCGCGGATACCGTATTTCTGCTGATAGGTGAAGTCGGCATGCGAGGGACGGAACACGTTGCGCATGTTCTCGTAATCCTGTGAATGCTGGTTCTGGTTACGAACGATGAAGCCGATAGGACAGCCCGTCGACTTGCCCTCAAACACGCCGCTGAGCAGTTCCACCTGATCTGGCTCCTGCCTCGAGGTGGTGATTTTACTCTGTCCCGGCCGTCTGCGGTTTAGTTCTCTCTGTATGAACGCCATATCGATGTCAATGCCTGGCGGCATGCCGTCGATGACGCCTCCGATGGCCTCCCCGTGACTCTCGCCAAACGTCATCAGCCTGAATATGTGTCCAAACGTATTCATAATTAAACGACAACTTAGACAATTTGGGCAACTCTTTTAGTGGCAATGTCCGCAGCCGCAGCCATCCTCGTGATGATGCTCGTGTCCGCAGTCTTCGCAGTTACAGTCCTCACCGTGATGATGGTGTCCGCAACCACCGCTACAACCGCCCGTGAGGATCTTGATGAGATGGTCGATCTCCTCCTTTGTGGCTTCGCGATTCTCACGGATCTCACCTGTGAATCTCAGTGTCTTACCGGCCAGAGGGTGGTTGGTGTCAACCGTCACACCGTCTTCCTCCACCTTCGTCACCTTGGCGTGGAAGTTGTGGCCTTCGGTGTCGTTCAGGGTGATGATGGCGCCTTCGTGGATGTTATCGTGGTCGAAATGACCGTTGATTGTGAAAACCTCGCGTTCCAGCTTGTGCACGCCCTCTGGCACGTATTCGCCGAAGGCCTGTGCCGGCTCGAGGACGAAGTCGAAGGCCGAACCCTTCTCCAGGGCCGTCACCTGCTGCTCGAAACCGTCGAGAGCGAGACTGAATCCAGATATAAACTCGAAGGGGCGTTCCTCACCGGTCTGCTCCTCCAGCGTCTCCTTGCCGTCGGCTATCGTATAGAGCTGATAGACGACCGACATAAACTTGTTTGGTGCTTTTTCCATACCTTATTTATATATATATATGCTTTCGGGTGCAAAGGTACAAATAAAAATCGAGATATCGTTGATTTGCATCAAAAATACGACTGTTTGCGCACACAATTTCACGTAAACGCTTGCGTAAACCAAAAAATCGCCGTACCTTTGCACCGTCAAAAGACATTTAGGATAACAAAATTAAGTTTAAAGTAGGGGCACAGGATAACACAAATTGACAGAAAGCCCCGAGTAAAGAAAAGAAAGGGTAAAAAGATGAAAAAGATGATTTTGACAATGGTAGCAATGCTGAGTATGACAATGGCATTTGCTGAGAACGAGAACGCAGCAAGCGTAAACAATGTCGAGGCTTACGACATGAGCGTAAATATTGTGAAACTCTCCGAGGCCTTGGCTCTGAACGCCGATCAGGTAGAGGCTGTTAAAGAGATTCACCACACCTTCGCAGCCGAGATGCTGTTCGCTGCCCAGTACAACAAGGAAGAGCGCGACGCTCGTGTCAACGAGGCTGTCACGAAGGACATCAAGTGGATGCGTTACGTCCTCAATGAGAAGCAGATGCACAAGTATCTCATGCTGCTCAACGCTACGCTCAACAATCGTGGATTGAACAAGTAAGTTTTAGTAGTTATTAGTCAGTAGTTTTGGGGGCATTCCGCAAGGAATGCCCTTTTTTGTGCCCGAAAATTTGCAGGTTTCGTTTTTTTTTGCTTATTTTGCAGACAGAAACGAATCCTTTAAAATTTTATGTTTATGAAAATGAAGTATTTTCTCATGTCTCTGGTGGCAGCTGTCCTCGTCAGTTGCGGTACCACCAGCACGGTGCCCATTACTGGGCGCAAGCAGACCTTGATGGTCAGCGACGGTGAGGTGCTGAGCCTCTCCACCCAACAGTATCAGGAGTTTATGCAGACGGCGAAGCTGTCGACCAACGCCACGAATTCAGCAATGGTGAAGCGGGTGGGGCAGAACCTGGCCAACGCGGTGGTGAGCTATCTCAATGCCAATGGTCTGGCGTCGGAAGTGTCGAACTACAAGTGGACCTTCAACCTCGTCCAGAACAATGAAGTGAATGCCTGGTGTATGCCTGGCGGTCTAATCTGCGTCTATGAGGGCCTGTTGCCCGTTACGCAGGACGAGGCCTCGCTGGCCATCGTTCTCGGCCATGAGATTGCGCATGCTGTGGCCAAGCACTCTGCCGAGCAGATGAGCACACAGATGAAGCAGCAATACGGTATCCAGATCGGCTCGGCCGTTGCAGGCGCTCTGGGAATGGGTGCCAACACGCAGTCCATCGTACAGGCCATCGTTGCCCAGGGTTTCAACTTCAAGAACCTGAAGTACTCCCGCGACCATGAGAACGAGGCCGACCACATGGGTCTGATCTTCGCCGCTATGGCGGGATACGATCCTCAAGTGGCCACGAGTTTCTGGCAGCGTATGGCCTCACAGTCTAGCAGTCAGACGGCTGAGTTCCTGAGCGACCACCCCTCTGATGCCACCCGTATCAAGAACATCCAGGGTTGGATGCCCGAGGCGCTGAAGTACTACACGCCACCGAAGACCACGACGACTACGACAGCCAAGAAGGCGACGACCACGAAGAAGACTACGACGAAGAAAACCACTACAACGAAGAAGAAGTAATGAGACAGCGACTATTTCTGACCCTCAGTCTGGCCGTCGGGCTGTTGTCGGCTTCGGCACAGACCAAGAGCGGAGGCATCACCAAGGAGATGCTCCAGGAGTTCCAGTCGTCGCAGAAACACTGTGGCAAGGAACGTGTCATCGCTAACGCCATCTCTGGTATGAGCATCGACGCGCTGGCAAAGAATTATCAGGGTGCCGCCCTTCCCCTCGACACGCATTTCAGCATCGAGACGCCCAAGCAGAGCATCACCGACCAGAAGTCCTCTGGCCGTTGTTGGATGTTCAGCGGACTGAATGTGCTGCGTTCCAACTACACGTTGAAGCACGACTCCGTCGCCATCGAGTTCTCGCAGGCTTACCTCTTCTTCTGGGACCAGCTGGAGAAGGCCAATCTGATGTTGCAGGGCGTCATCGAGACGGCAGCGAAACCCATCGACGACCCGCGTGTGCAGTTCTTCTTCCATTATCCCATCAATGATGGCGGCACGTTCTGCGGTGTGGCCGACCTCGCGCCGAAGTACGGTCTCGTACCCTCAGACGTGCAGCCCGAGACCTACACCAGCGAGAACACTTCGAAGGCCCGCAGTCTCATCGCCTCGAAGCTCCGTGAGTTCGGTCTGCAGCTGCGCGAGATGGTGGCGAAGAAGCAGAAGGCCGCCGACATCGCGAAGGCCAAGACCTCGATGCTCGGCCAGATCTACCATTTCCTCGAGCTGACGCTGGGTGTGCCTACACAGACCTTCACCTACGCCTTCAAGGACAAGAACGGCCGTGCGCTGGGTGCTGCGAAGGAATACACTCCGCTAACGTTCTATCAGGAGGTGGTGGGCGGTCCGCTCAACGGCACCTTCATCATGGTGATGAACGACCCGCGTCACGAGTATTACAAGACCTACGAGGTGGAGTACGACCGTCACACCTACGACGGTACCAACTGGAAGTACCTGAATCTGCCGATGGATGAAATCGAGCAGCTGGCTATCGCTTCGCTGAAGGACGGCCGTAAGATGTACAGCAGCTACGACGTCGGCAAGCTCCTCGACCGTCAGCGCGGCTATGCGTCGCTCGACAACTTCGACTACGGCGCTGTCTTCGGCACCACGTTCCCGATGGATAAGGCGCAGCGTATCTCCACCTTCGACAGCGGCTCTACCCACGCGATGACGCTCACGGCCGTCGACCTCGACGCCGAGGGCAAGCCCCTGAAGTGGAAGGTAGAGAACTCGTGGGGTGCCTCCAATGGCCAGCAGGGCTGTCTCATCATGACCGCCGAATGGTTCCGCGAGTACATGTTCCGTCTGGTGGTCAACAAGAAGTACGTCTCCGAGCGTCTGCTGAAGGCCTTCGACACGAAGCCCACGATGCTTTCGCCCGAAGATCCGCTCTTCCTGCCCGATGAGTAGCGTATGCAAGACAATCCTGACAACTGGTTGTTGTCGCCGTCACGAAGATTACGAAAGGCTGTAGCGACAATTGGTTTATACTCGACAAGAACAGATACAAAAACGCTGTCGTAGTAAGACGGTAGTCAATAGCTGTCAAGTGTCTCTTTGAGGCGTTTCATGCGTTGCTTCCGGCGGTAGCTCTTGCGCCATTTCTTGGGAACGAAAAGGTAGTTGAAGACTTCGATGAGGTCCATGCCGCGCTTGCCTCCGGAAATCAGCTGCGCCTCGACCTTATCAAGACCCAGGCGCCTCTGCAGTTCGCTGTAGTCGCGTTTCTTCCCCTTACCGAAGACGATGACCTCTTTCAGGTTCAGGAGTTTGGAGATGAGGAAGACGGTATCGCGCACTTCGTTCAGATTGATGAGGCGGCTCTCGTAGTTGACGTGCGAGAAGGAGAGCGTCCGGCAATTGTCGGAGACGCTGACGTAGCCTGCGGAATCAGTGGTCTGCGTGCTTTCATTGCTGACGACATTAGCCCCTGCGACGGGGATGAGCGTCTCGACGTCGACCACGACGAGGCGACGGCGGTTGGCGGGTTCCTCGGACAGTTGAGCCAGAGATGATATCGTGCCCGCAAGGAGCAGCAACAGAACGAGTCGCATCTTCTTCATCGCTGCAAAATTATGCAATAGCCCCCGTCCTGCCAAATGTTTTCAGACTATTTAGCGATTATTCAGACACGGTGACACCCTTTAACAACATTTATTTAAAAAAAGCAAAGGGGCGCGTATCACACAGATGCGCGCCCCTCATTATGAATGAATGATTGATCAATTTGCACTCACATGAGAGAAATAGATACCGTTGGATACCTGCGGCGTGTCCTTGTAGGTTGACTTCACACCGATGACGGTGAGCTTGTCGCCGACCTTCAGACCCAGAGTGCCGATGAGGCCCTTACGGGCATCGCCTGTAGCACCCCAGCCGGGATAACAGCCGTAGACATACAGACGGTCGTCGCCATCCTTCAGGTAGACATTGCCGTAAGTGTCGTTGGCAATCTCGTCGAGCGTACCAGTGACCATGTAGTAGACATCCTTGTTATCGGGTTTCGTGAGGAACTCGGCGATGGTCACAGGTGTGACAACGTGGTCGAGGCTCTCGAAGGTGCCGCTGACCATCTGTGGGGTCTCTTTGTATGCGCCGCGCTTACCTACGACGGTCACGACGTCACCAACCTTGGCACCGGCCTCGATGAAGCCTTCAGCACGATAGATGAGCACCTGACCAGAGTAGTCGGCGATGTAGAAGCTCTTACCCTGCTTGTCGCTGGCATAGAGTTCGGTGATGACACCAGTGAGGCGATATTGTGAGTCGCCTACTTCAGCAGCGAGGAAGTCGGCAATCGGACATTCGATGATGGCACCCTTCTGGTTGATGGTTGCCTGAGAGGTGTAGGTCTTCTTGCCGTCAGTGGTCTTGAAGGTCACTGTGGTGTTGCGGTCGCCACCAGTATTGTGCTGTGCACGGAAGGTGACTGTGGGGTTAGTGCCTACGGTAGAAGCCACAACACCCAGCCAACTCTGTGCGTCAGCGGGAATCTCTACAGCCACGCCGTTACCCTTACAGGTGAGGTTGGCTACGATCTCACCGCCTTCGAGAGGCAGTACGTCGGTAGCGACACCAGCTACGGTGAGTGAGTCGCACTTGATGAGCGACTTCTCAATCTTCACGACAGTGACGTCGACGAGCTCGACAGTACCGTTGTAGACGGTCTTCGGGCCCTCGATAGTCACCTGGTCACCTGGCTCCATGCCCCAGCTGAGGAAGTTCTTGGTGCCGCCCTTCGAGTCGAGGGTACCATAGATATAGACCTCGCCGGTACCATCGTCAAGATACCAGTTGCCGTAGGTGGTATTCACAATCTTTGTGCAGACACCTGTCACGCGATAGGTCTTTGACTCGGGACCTGCAAGCACCTCAGCGCAAGTAGCGTTGGAAACGGTGGCAATACCCTGAATGATGTTGATGCGCTGGGTCTTACCCTCGCAGGTGATGAGTACTTCAGCTGTACGGCCTACGCCCTCTTCGGCAGAGAAGGTGATTTTACCGATGCCGCTGCCAGAAGTTGGGGAAACGGTGAGCCACTCAGGAATCTCAGAGACGGTCCAATTGCCGTTGGTCGTGATATCGATGGTTGTAGAGCCGCCGTTGGTATCCAGGCTCACATATGACTTCGACACCCGAATCTCATCAAGGAAGGTCGGTTCCTGTTTGTCAGAGCAGCTTGTGAACAATGCAGCAAACACTGCTATGAGGGACGGAATGAAATATCTAAGTTTCATATCTTTTTCCTTTTTATTGTTTTACCTTATTAATTAAATATGTATCTGATACCTACAGAAGCATACCAGCACTGGCTGATGGCATGGTTAGGAGCCCATGTCTTGGTGTTGGCACTGATGGCTGAAGGTGTAGAGAAGGTGGCATAACCATCGGCATCGACACCCTCGTACTTCAGGATACGGGCCTCGGAACCAATCTCTGAGTTCAGAGTCTTGCTGACACCCCAGCTGGAGTTGAAGAGGTTCAGAACGTTCTTCACGTCCAAAGAGAGCTGCAGCTTGTGAGTGGTCTTGCCCACGTTCACCTTGAAGTCGTGCTTGTAAGCGAAGTCTACACGATGTACCCAAGGTGCATAAACGCTGTAAGGCTCGGCATACTCGCCCTGATGCTTCTTCAGGTAGCTGTCATTGTGAACAAAGTCCATGAAGCGCTGGGCATCGTCCTGAGAAACGAAACGGAACTCGCCATTGGCCACCTGCTCATCAGTAGGAATATAGATGGCGTCGTAGTTGTAACCGTCGCTGTTCATATCGTTCACTGTCATATAAGAGTAGCTGGATCCACCGCGCCAGGTCTCATAGATGAAGCTGTAGTGGTTGCCGCTCTTGTCGTTGATGGTGGCATTGGCCACGATACGGTCTGGGGTCACATACTGAGAGTTGTGGAGCTTGATGCTGTTAGGACCTTCCACTGTAGGAACGTAGGTGAAGGCAGACTCAGCAGCAGAACCAGGCATACCCGTTACTTCCTTAGAGACGGTGTGGGTGTAGGCTGCCATCAGGTTCAACCACTCGAAGGGCTGTGCAGTCAGCGTTACGTTAGCACTCCAACCGTAACCCTTGCTGGTGTTCTCGAGCACGAAGGCCTTCGTACCAGTACGGAATCCTGTGGGGAAGATCGGACGGTTGTCGACGCCATTGAAGCGAGAGAAACCGCCAACAGAAGGAATGGCCCAGTCGCTGATGCAGTTGTCGTGGATCTTCTTGTTGAAGATACCCTCGACAGTAGCCGTGAAGGGGAATGATACAGGAATCTGGTAGTCAATAGCCAGAGAGGTCTTCCATACCTGCGGCATCTTGAAGTCAGGATCGACGGCAGAGATAGAAGAGGGTACAGTACCCATCTCAGGCGTTACGTGAGAGGGATAACCCATTGCGAAGAGCTTGTTCTGAAGGGCTGCCACGCTGGCCTTTCCGTCCTCAGTCACAAGACCACCGGCAAACTGGTTCATGTCAATGAAGCGGTTGCCGTTGGCGTCGGTGGTATAGGCGCCGGAATAGTTCTCGAAGCCCTTGACAGCAGCGTCCTTCTTACCATCCCATACCTTGGTCTTACCATTCAGCTGTGCCTGATACTGCACGAGACCGCCGTTGGTTGGCATGTTGGTGAAGAATACGAGGGGCAGACGTCCGGAGAAGAGACCAGAACCTCCACGGATCTTCAGGCTCTTATCACCGAAGACATCGTAGGTGAAACCAATACGCGGAGAGAGCGTGATGCTGTTGCTAGGCCACTTGCCTGTATCAATATGACGACCATCGTAGTCGAGGTCGTAGATGGCCTGGTTTCTCAGCAGGTCGTTGTTGTTGAAGAAGAGTCCGTCAACACGCAGACCGTAGGTCAGCTTGAAGTTGTCGGAGATGTTGAAATCATCCTGGGCATAGATGCCGGCGCGATTGAACTGCACACGGGCAGCTGGCTTCGACTCACCGTCGTAACCGTAAGTCAGACATACGATCTCAGGAGCAGCACCGTTCATGAAGTCGTCCATCGAGTTGTAACGGTAGTAACCGGTACCATTACGCATATACTGGTTGTCAGCCATCTGATGCTCGAAAGTGAGACCAGCCATGATCTTGTGCTTACCCATGTAATAAGTCACGTCGTCCTTGATGTTCCAAATGGTGTTATGAACGGCGTTATTCCAGGTGAACAACTCATAACCGAGGGCCATGTAGTTGTTGTCGCCACCATCGAGGATGTCGATGAAGGGGAACTCAGAAGAATCGGTACCGCGGATATCATCGAGCTTAGACAATGTAGCCAGGAACTGGTTGGAGAGATTATCCGTCAGACGGCTGTTCAGGTCGATAGACCAAGAATGTACGAGGTTGTCCATCGAGTACATAGAGTTGGCAAACGACATGGAGTACTGTGACATACGGGCGCCGGCCATACGGGTACCACCATCCATAGAGGTAGCGTTAGGCGCATTCCAAATGGTGTTCTTGGTGTAGTTATAGCGCAGGGCCAGATGATGCTTATCGGTGATGTTCCAGTCCAGACGGGCCAGAATCTTGTAGTTGCTCTCGTCGGCAGGGAAGCTGGTCCAGCTGCCAGTGTCATAACCGTACTTGCTCTTTGCGAAGTTAGAGATGGTCTCAAGGTCAGAGAGCTTGGTGCGAGAGATGTTCTGAGCGACATCAGCCACACCATTGGTAGAACCGCGCCAAGGTGAAGAGATCGTTGGGGTCTTGATCATTTCACCATTGACGAAGAAGAAAACCTTGTTCTTGATGATCGGACCTCCGAGAGAGAATCCGTATGTGGTCTGACGGTCCTTCTCACGCGCTGTGGGCAGAGTTACCTTGTCGACAACGTCACCACGCAGGTTCTCGTTGCGGTGATAGATGTAGGCAGAACCCTTGAAGGTGTTCGTACCTGACTTCGTGATGGCGTTTACACCACCGCCGATGAAGTTGGTCTGACGGACATCATAAGGAGAAATCACCACCTGCAACTCCTCGATGGCATCGAGAGAAACGGGGTTACCGCCACCAGGCAGCTTGTCGGAAAGACCAAAGTTGTTGTTGAAGTTAGCACCGTCAATCGTGAAGTTGGCTGTACGACCATCGGCACCTGCAAAGCTCATGCCGTTACCACCATAAGGTGACAGACGGGTGACATCGGTAATCGAACGACTAACCGTAGGCAGCGCCGTAATCTGTGCACTGTTGATGTTAGTAGCAGCACCAGTCTTCTCGGCAGCGAACTTTGAAGCCTTACCGCTGACGATGACCTCGCCGAGTTCTGTGGCATTCTCTGAGAGCCATACGGAGAGGTTGTAGGTCTCAGCCAACTGGAGGGTAATGCCCTTCAGGGTCTTGGTCTGAAAACCGACATAAGACACTGTCACCTCGTAAGGACCGCCAGTACGCATACCCTGAATAGAGAAGCGTCCGGAAGTGTTGGTGACAGCAGTGTAACGCGTGCCTGAAGGCACGTGTACAGCTACAACGGTAGCACCGATGACTTCCTCGCCTTTTTCGTCGTCGAGAGTCACCTTTCCTGCCATACTTGACGTTGTGATTTGGGCCATAGCCGTTAACGAAAGCGTTAACAGCAAAGTGACCAGAAAGAACAATCTTTTCTGCATAATTTAGAATTGTTGTTAATAATTAATTGATGGGTTCACACCCAAGTTACTTGTTTACGGGTGCAAAATTAGTGAAAAGAATTGGAATAATGTTACAAAATTCCAACTTTTTTGAAAAATGGTAAAATTACTTGCGTCTTTTCTGGAAAGTGACTTTGTCTTTCTTCAGCTTATGGGTGTTATGATCAAAGATCATATTCGGATTGTAATGAACACCAGCCACGCGTACCTCAAAATGAAGGTGCTCGGTGGTAGCACGTCCAGTACGTCCTGTAAGGGCTATCTGCTGTCCGCATTTCACGTGGTCGCCAACCTTTACGAGGTTCTTGGAATTGTGGCTGTAAAGGGTTTCGAGACCATTGGCGTGACGAAGGATGATGCAGTTGCCATAGCCGCTATAGACCTGCGACATCGTCACCACACCGTCGAAAGCGGCATAGATGGGGTCGTTGGGCTTGGTCTTCAGGTCTACACCAGAGTGAGAACGTCTTCCGCGTGCGCCATAAGGACTGATGACCTTGGCTCCAGGCAAGGGATAGCACCATTCTTTATCAGAGATGCTGGCGAGGTTGAGCGTGAACTTTGAACTGCCGCCGAATGGGTCTTGCATCTTCATCGGCTCCTCCTTGCCTTTCTTGGCAAGACGGCGTTCATCCCAGGGGTCAGGCTCGGTAGTGGTCACCTTCACCTTGAAACCTACCTTCTGACAAAGGATGGTCTTTTGGAGCAGACGATGCGACTTGAGGTCGAGAATCATCTCTGGATTGAGGCGGGCACCGTTCACCATCACAGCAAACTCACAGTATGTGCGATCGTCAGAGCCTCCGATAATGGCGATAGTCTGTCCTGCTTTCACCTCATCACCGACCTTTACGCGGTTTTCGGCATTACGGCCATAGACGGTCTCCAGACCGTTGTCGTGGCGTAACACGATGACCTTGCCGTATTTGGGGTGATTCCAAGACATACGTACTGTACCGTCGAACATGGCCTTTACAGCATCACCCTTCGAAGAGGTGATCTCTACGTTGTAGTCCTTACCCGCCTCGGCCTTTCCTACGGGCAGTGGGAAGCTGTATTCGTTAGGCCGTAGCAAGGCGAAGTCGATGGTGAAGGCATCTGACTGATCGAAAAGTCCAGGGGTGTCGATACTGATCTTCTGCTGCTCCAGCGCTGTAAACTGTTGTTGGGCAAGAGCAGGGAATAGTGAACAGTGAATGGTGATTAATGAAAGGATGATTCGTCTGGTCATTTCTCGTCCTCCCATTCTTCTTCGTATTCGAAATCATCGAGGTCTTCGATATCTTCGGCATCAACGTATTCGATGTCTTCATCCTCGCCTTCATCAGCCATTTCTGCGGCAAAGCGTGTCATGTCCTTGTCACGATGCACAAGACTGTCCTCAGCGGTGAGGGCCTGCAGCTTATTACTCTCGGCATTGAGTTCGCGCCAGAGGACATCCTTCAGCTCCTCGAGACCATACCCCGTCACAGCAGAGATAAACACAATCTCACAAAGGGGATCGTCCCCATTGTGAGAAAGGAGGTCTGTCTTGAGCATCTCGATGAGTTCTTCATCAAGGAGGTCACACTTTGTGACAGCTAAGACACGATGTTTGTCGAGCATCTCAGGATTGAACTTTCGAAGTTCGTTGAGGAGGACTTCGTATTCATGTTTGATATCGTCGGTGTCGCATGGTACCATAAAGAGTAACAGAGAGTTACGCTCGATATGACGTAGGAATCTCAGGCCGAGGCCTTTTCCTTCTGAGGCGCCTTCGATGATGCCAGGAATATCGGCCATGACGAAGGATTTACCATCGCGATAACCCACAATGCCCAGTGATGGTTCCATGGTGGTGAAGGGATAGTTGGCAATCTTCGGACGGGCATTGCTGAGGGCAGATACCAACGTAGACTTTCCGGCATTGGGGAATCCCACAAGACCTACGTCAGCCAGGAGTTTCAGTTCGAGGATGACGGTCATTTCCATCATGGGCTCGCCAGGCTGTGCGTAGCGAGGCGCCTGATTCGTGGCCGTGCGGAACTGGAAATTACCCAAGCCTCCGCGACCACCTTTCAAGAGGAGTACCTCTTGTCCGTCGTAAGTGACATCGCAGACATATTTTCCCGTCTCGGCATTATAGACCACCGTTCCGCAGGGTACGTCGATATAAACATCCTTTCCGTCGGTTCCGTGACACTTGTCCTTGCCACCGTTTCCGCCGTGTTCTGCGAAGATGTGTCGTTCGTACTTCAGATGAAGCAGTGTCCAATAGTTATGGTTACCACGCAGGATGATGCTGCCGCCTTTACCACCGTCGCCACCATCAGGACCGCCGTTGGGGTTGTACTTCACATGTTTCAGGTGCATAGACCCTTTGCCGCCCTTGCCTGAGCGGCACATGATCTTTACATAGTCTACGAAATTACTCTCCATTCTTAAATATTGTCTATCACAGCACAGATGTCGGCGAAGATACGGTCGAGTTCGCCGAGGCCGTTGATATGATAGTGTATTCCTTCGTTCTTATACCACTCGATAAGCGGCTGTGTCTGAGAATGATACACCACAAGGCGTTTTTTGATCGTCTCCTCGTTGTCATCGGCACGTCCGCTCTGCTGTCCGCGGAGAATCAGACGTTTCATCAGTTCATCCTCAGGCACATCGAGCTCAATCATTGCAGCCACCTTGTCACCACGCTCCTCAAGCATCTTCTTCAGAGCTTCAGCCTGTGGAATCGTGCGAGGGAAACCGTCGAAGATGACACCCTTGTGCTCACGTCCGAATGCATCGTACACGGAGGCGAGGATGCTCACCATCAGGTCATCAGGAATCAACTGTCCGTTGTCGATATAGCCAGCAGCGGTCTTTCCGAGTTCTGTACCTTTCTTAATCTCACTACGGAGTACGTCGCCTGTAGAGATGTGGTTCAGACCGTACTTCTCAATCATCTTGTCGCTCTGGGTTCCTTTGCCGGAGCCAGGCGCACCGAAAATTACAATGTTCTTCATTATCCTTTAATCTTTTTACACTTATTGTCTTCGTCTAGTCTTCTACGATGGTGTAGATATCCTTCAGTCCTCGTCCTCCCTGATCGTAATCGAGACCATAGCCAACGATGAAATCGTCGGGGATGCGGAAAACGACATAGTCAAGATCTAATTCTTCCTTCAGCTTTTCAGGCTTGAAGAAGAGGGTGCAGATGTGTACGGAGGCAGGGTTCCTCGTACCCAACTGTTCAATCATCCGTTTCATGGTTGCACCGCTCTCCACGATATCTTCCACGATGATCACTGTACGTCCAGTGAGATTCTCGTTGATACCGATGACCTCCTGGATAGTTCCAGTAGAGGTAGTACCTTGGTAGGAGGCAAGTTTCACAAACGAGATTTCGCAGGGGATAGTCATTTCTCGCATCAGATCGGCGGCAAATATAAAAGCGCCATTGAGTACTCCAAGGAAGAGTGGATTCTTACCCTCCATGTCCTTACTGATTTGTGCAGCAACCGTCTTGATGCGGTTTTTAATCTCTGCTTCAGGGATAGAAATCTTGAAGCGTCTGTCGTTGATTTTTATAGTCTCCATGTGCGAAATGATTAAATTTTCGGCAAAATTACTAAAAAAGCCACAGATTTCGCAGTTTTTCTAAGAAAAATAGTATTAATCTGTGTTAATCTGTGTAATAAGTGGGGCTTTTTCACTACTTTTGCACAAATGAAAATATTTACGAGTGCCCAGATTCATGAACTGGACAAGTATACGATAGAACATGAGCCTATCAGTTCCATTGATTTGATGGAACGTGCTGCGAAGGCTATCACACAGGTCATCACTTTTGAATGGCGGGTGGATACGCCTATTGTTGTCTTTGCAGGACCGGGTAACAATGGCGGCGATGCGTTGGCTGTTGCCCGTATGCTGAGTGAGAAGGGATACAACGTGCAAACGTTTCTCTTCAATATCTCCGATCATCTCTCGGAAGATTGCATGACCAATAAGAAGCGTCTCCTTGAGAAGAAAGTGAAGAATTTCACGGAGATTACACATGAGTTTGAACCTCCGAAGTTGGAGGCGGATACGCTGGTCATTGATGGCCTCTTCGGTTCTGGACTGAACAAACCACTTGCCGGAGGCTTTGCCTCGTTGGTGAAGTATATCAATGCCTCGTCGGCGAAAGTGGTGAGCATCGATGTCCCCTCCGGACTGATGACGGAAGACAACTCGTATAATATCCGTGCAAACATTATCCGTGCAGATATGACGCTGACCTTGGGACAGCGGAAGCTATCCTTCCTCTTCCCTGAGAATCAGCAACTCATAGGACGCCTCAGGGTACTCGATATTCGTCTTAGTGCTGAAGGCATTGAGAAGATCGAGTCGCAATATACTCTTGCCGAAGAGAATGACATCCGCCCATTATTACTTAAGCGCAGTCCCTATGCCCATAAGGGGAATATGGGTAATGCGTTGATCATCGCAGGCCGCTATGGTATGGCGGGAGCTGCTGTGTTGGCCACAAAAGCCTGTCTGCGTTCTGGAGCAGGAAAGGTGACGACGCATACCCCCAAACAGAATAGTGTTATCCTGCAGATCAGTGTGCCAGAGGCCATCCTACAGCTTGACCGCGACGAGATCATCTTCTCTGAAGCTGTGGATACGGTCGATTATGATGCACTTGGTATAGGACCGGGATTGGGGACGAGTGAGCAGACGGCTGTCGCACTTATCGCACAGCTGAGACGTACACAATGTCCCTGTGTCTGCGATGCTGATGCTATCAATATACTTGCAAGCCATCATGCATGGCTGCAGCAGTTGCCTGCAGGTATCATCTTTACACCCCATCCCAAGGAGCTGGAACGTCTTGAGGGACCTGGTGTTGACAGTTATGACCAGCTTTCCAAGGCCCGTAATCTAGCAGAGCGCACACAGGGCTATGTTTTGTTGAAAGGGCACCATACTGCACTCTGTATGCCTGATGGTCATGTGATCTTTAACTCTACGGGTAATGCAGGAATGGCTACCGCAGGTAGCGGCGATGTGTTGACGGGTATCATCACAGGACTTTTGGCACGTGGTTATAAGCAACAAGACGCCTGTCTTATAGGTATGTACCTTCATGGACTTTCTGGCGACATCGCTGCACGTGAAATCGGTGAGGAGAGCCTGATGGCCAGCGATCTCATCAAGTATCTCCCGCAAGCTTTTAAACGGTTAAACGATTAAGAAAAGTAAACAGTATGAAAAGATTTCTGATAGTTTTATCATTTATCATTTATCATTTTGCATTTTGCATAGCACAGACGGTATTGTGCCCTTACAGACCTGGTGTTACCTCGGAGGGCGCTGTCTATTTCCTTCCCAAGACGGCTGTCCGTATCACCGTTCAGGTGGAGAAGACCACATATACCCCTGGCGATTTCAGTAAGTATGCCGATCGTTACCTGCGTCTGAAGGATGTCTCTCAAGAACCTTCGGTGGAGTATCGCATCACCACCATCCGTCAGGAACCCATTGCTGTAGCCGATACCACAAAGGTCTTTGCGGTGAAGTTCGATCCGAAGACTGTAGCCCCTAATGTGGCACTTTCTGATGATGGAATCCTGCTGGCGATAAATGCCACACCGAATGCCATCACTCCGCAACCGGTGTTTACCCCTGCTCCACGCCCTAAAGCCGTGAATCCGCGTCAGTATATGAATGAGGAAACACTGGCAGCAGGCAGTACGGCGAAGATGGCAGAACTCGTGGCACGCGACATCTATGATATCCGTGAGAGTCGTAATCTTCTGGTGCGTGGTCAGGCAGATAATATGCCTAAAGATGGTGCGCAGCTTAAGCTGATGTTGAATAGCCTGGATCAGCAGGATCACAGTCTGACGAGTCTCTTCGCAGGCGTGACCCTCAAGGATACTGTAGAGCACGTCATCACATATGTACCTAGTGAGACTGCGAACCGAGTGTTGCTTTTCCGTTTCTCCCAGAAACTGGGTATCGTGGATGTCGATGACCTCGCGGGCGTACCTTATTATATCTCTATCGAGGATCTGAAGACCGTTCCTGAGACCCCTTTGATGGACAAGAAGAAAGCTGCTAAACAGGTCGCTGGTATCTATGTGAATATCCCAGGTAAGATGCGCTCTACGATCTCCAACAGTGAGGGCCTTCTCTTGACGAATGAGTTCCCTGCAGCACAGTTTGGCAATACAGAACTGTTGAGTGCGGCACTCTTCAACAAACGCTATACCACTCATCTCTGGCTGAATCCGCTCTCGGGAGCTGTAGAGCGGTTGGATGCTGAGCAACCGAAATAGGCACTCTCTCACCTCTAACTTCTTACCACTTACCTCAAAATGAAATATATTACTTTGCCTGACGAAAAGGAGCGTCGTCTATCGTTCTATCTGGCGATGGAGGAATATGTAGCGCGCCATGTCAACGAGTCAGAGTGTTTCTTCATGTGGCAAGTGAAACCTAGCGTCATCTTCGGACGAAACCAGGTGATAGAGAATGAGGTGAATATCGACTATTGTCGTGAGAATAGTATCAGTGTGTACCGCCGGAAGAGTGGCGGAGGGTGTGTATATGCTGATATGGACAACGTGATGCTCTCGTATATCACTGATGGAGATCAGGTGGGCTTTACCTTCAATAAGTTCGTGAATATGATTCTGTTGGTGCTTCGCAAACTTAGTGTTGAGGCTGTAGGCACGAGTCATAACGACATTATGATAGGGGATAAGAAAGTCTGTGGCACAGCCTTCTACCAGTTGCCTGGGCGAAGCATCGTACACAGCACTCTACTCTATGATACCAATATGGAACACATGTTACACGCCATCACTCCCAGTCGTGAAAAACTGCAGAAGAAAGGTATCGAGAGTGTGCGTCAGCGCATCACACTGTTGAAGGACTACACGTCGATGACGCTTGAAGGTGTGAAAACACTTATCCGTGAGACGCTTTGCAGGGAAGAACTTGTTCTGACAGCTGCCGATGTGGCTGAGATAGAGAAAATTGAACAGGACTATCTGCGTGACGATTTTATTCATTTATTACTATAATCTATGGCAATTAAGCAAGAATTAGAAAAGAAAGAAAAACGTACCTGTCTATACGACAAGCACGTATCACTGGGGGCCACGATAGTGTCCTTCGGAGGTTTTGACATGCCACTGCTTTATAAGAATGCAGGCATTACGGCAGAGCACATGGCTGTGCGTGATCAGGTGGGACTCTTCGATGTTTCCCATATGGGTGAAGTCACGGTGAAGGGCAAGGATGCAGAACGTTATGTGCAACACATCTTCACTAACGACATCGCAGGGGCTCCTGTGGGTAAGATCTACTATGGTATGATGTGCTACGAGAATGGTGGCACAGTGGATGATCTGTTGGTGTATAAGATGGGCGAGAATGATTTCTTCCTCGTCATCAATGCAGCCAATATTGATAAGGACTGGGCCTGGATGCAGGAGAATGCCACTGGATTCGATATCGATCTTCAGAACCGTTCAGACTTCTATGGACAGATTGCTATTCAGGGGCCTGAGTCAGAGCATATTGTTGAGACGGTGCTGGGTCTGCCCTGTGCAGAACTGACGTTTTATACTGTAAAGACTATTGACGATGTGATTATCTCTCGCACAGGTTATACGGGTGAGGACGGTTTTGAGATCTATGCCTCTCATGACTATATCCGTGAGTGTTGGGACAAACTCATTGCGGCAGGTGTACAGGCTTGTGGCTTGGGTTGTCGCGATACCCTGCGTTTCGAGGTCGGACTGCCCCTCTATGGTGATGAACTCTCTGAAGACATCACTCCCATCATGGCTGGTCTCGGTATGTTCGTAAAACTTAACAAGAACGAATTTATCGGCAAAGAGGCCTTGCTGAAGCAAAAGACGGAGGGTCCGGCGAAGAAACTTGTGGGAATAGAACTCTTCGATAAGGCTATTCCCCGTCATGGGTATACTGTCCTTAATATGGATGGCGACCCCATCGGCGAAGTGACGACAGGTTATCATGCCCTCTCTGTGGATAAGAGTGTTTGCATGGCATTAGTCGACGCTGCCTATTCGAAACTCGATACTGAGGTGCAAATCCAGATTCGTAAGAAAGTATTCCCGGGCAAGGTTGTTAAGAAGCAATTTTATAACAAAAACTATAAAAAATAAATATTATGGCAAAAGTAATTGAAGGACTCTACTATTCAGAGTCACACGAATTTGTAAGAGTAGAAGGTAATTTCGGTTTCATCGGTATCACAGACTATGCCCAGAATGCACTGGGTAATGTGGTGTATGTAGATATGCCCGACGTGGACGATGAGGTGTCGGCAGGTGAGGAATTCGGCGCTGTGGAGAGTGTGAAGGCTGCTTCAGATCTGATTTCTCCCGTCAGTGGTACTGTCGTTGAGGTTAATGAAGCCCTTGAGGATACGCCTGAACTCATCAATGAGGATGCTTTCGAGAATTGGATCATCAAAGTAGAACTCAGTGATGCTTCAGAACTCGATAATCTTATGGACGCTCAGGCTTACGCTGCTTTCTGTGAGAAGTAATTCTTGAAAAACAGTAGAAGTATGGCATATAAGTATTTTCCTCAGACGGAGGAAGATCTGAAGGCGATGATGGAGAAAGCCGGGGTGGAAAACCTCGGTGATCTCTATGCTCAGATTCCAGAGAGCATCCGCTTTCAGGGCGACTATAACATTCCTGAGGGAATGAGTGAGATAGAGATTCGCCGGGTCTTTGAAAAGTTGGGCTCACAAAATAAACAGTTGACCTGTTATGCGGGTTATGGCGTCTATGACCATTATTCGCCCTCCGTGATTCCTAGTCTATTGTCGCGCTCTGAGTTTCTCACATCCTATACCCCGTATCAGGCAGAGATCTCACAAGGCACGCTGCATTATATCTTCGAATACCAGAGTATGATGGCCGAACTTACGGGGATGGACATCAGCAATGCCTCGATGTATGACGGTACGACGGCTACTGCTGAGGCGATGATGATGGCTGTGGCTGCAGGTAAGAAACAGAACAAGGTTCTTGTATCGGAAACCTTGAATAAGCGTACACGCAAGGTACTCGATACCTATGCGTTGCACCAGGGCATTGAACTCGTGACGATAGAAGAGAAGAACGGTGTTACAGATTCCGATGATCTGAAGGCTCGTTTAGCCGAGGGTGGTGTGGCTGGTGTTATCGTGCAGCAGCCCAATGCTGTGGGTATCGTCGAAGACTTTACAGGTTTTGCTGAGGCTTGTCACGAGAATAAGGCTCTCTTTATTATGAACAGTGTGGCAGTCGATCTTGCGGTGTTGAAGACACCTGGTGAGTGGGGCGCTGACATTGCTGTGGGTGATGGACAGTCGTTGGGTATACCGATGCTGTTTGGTGGTCCGTATGTGGGCTATATGTGCTGCACGGAGAAACTGATTCGTAAGATGCCAGGTCGTATCGTAGGTATGACGAAGGATAATCGCGGCCAGCGTGCTTTCGTACTTACACTCCAGGCCCGCGAACAGCATATCCGTCGTCAGAAGGCGACGTCGAATATCTGCAGCAATCAGAGCCTGATGGCCCTTTGGGTGACAGTCTATATGTCGCTGATGGGTAAGCAGGGACTGAAGGAGGCTGCTGAACTCTCTTATGCAGGTGCTCACTATTTTTGTGACAAACTACTGGCTTCAGGCCATTTCTCTCTGGTTTATGATCAGCCGTTCTTTAATGAGTTCCTTGTACGTTACGATGGGGATATGGATACCTTGTTCTCTTTCTATGAGATGAACGGTATACTCCCCGGTGTACGTATGACGGATGGGAGTCTGTTGATTGCTGTGACAGAAAAACGAACGAAAGATGAGATTGACCATTTCCTCAATCTGCTTCCGCTTGTGAATGGAGTTCATTAAAATTTAAGGCAAAAGGTTATGAATAACAGACTATACGGAAACCTGATTTTTGAACTCTCCAAGGAGGGTCGTAAGGGCTATTCGCTGCCCGAAAATAATTATGGTGATTATCAGATTCCCAAGGAGTGGTGTCGCGTAGAGGATGCTGCACTGCCAGAATGCGATGAGTTGACGGTGGTACGTCATTATACGAATCTCTCGAATAACAACTTCGGCGTTGATACGGGCTTCTATCCCCTCGGATCCTGTACGATGAAGTACAACCCCAAGATCAATGAGGAGGTGGCTGCTCTGCCACAGTTCCAGAACCTGCATCCAATGCAGCCTGGTAAGACGGTGATGGGTGTCATGACGTTGATAACGTGGCTTAACCAGGCACTTTGTGAGCTGACGGGTATGTCAAGATTCACATTCAAGCCTTATGCAGGGGCACATGGCGAATTGACGGGACTGATGGTCATCGATAACTATCATCGTTCTCGTAACGATATGCAGCGTAAGAAGGTGATCGTTCCTGATAGTGCCCACGGCACGAATCCCGCTTCGGCTGCAGTTTGTGGCTTGGAGATTCTCGAAGTAAAATCTACCGCTGAGGGTTTGGTCGATCTGGGCGATCTGGAAAGGCTGGTAGGATTGGAAGGTCCTAACATTGCTGCGATGATGATGACCAATCCCAATACGCTGGGTCTCTTCGAGACGCGTATCCCTGAGATTGCGAAACTCATCCACGACTGCGGAGGACTGATGTACTACGATGGTGCCAACCTGAATCCTATGCTGGGAGCCTGTCGCCCTGGTGATATGGGTTTCGATGTGATGCACATCAACCTGCATAAGACGTTCTCTACGCCTCATGGCGGAGGCGGTCCAGGCGCTGGTCCTGTGGGTGTCCGCTGGGGTTTGGAGGAATTCTTCCCCGATATTTCTCCCTATCATGGTAACTTTGGCGTGATGATGCGTGCCTACGCTTATATCCTCTCGTTAGGTCGTGAGCAGATCAAGAATGTAGGTCCCCTCGCAACGCTTAATGCCAACTATATCAAGGAATCGTTGAAGGACG
>Ga0247608_10002720_pt1 | contig 21550 bp, 17 predicted proteins | sample 176DNAGHGlowgp2_FD_193490 | JGI IMG/M metagenome (GOLD analysis project Ga0247608, IMG submission 193490) | Sheep rumen microbial communities from Palmerston North, Manawatu-Wanganui, New Zealand - 1766 DNA GHGlow gp2 | ecosystem: Host-associated > Mammals > Digestive system > Stomach > Rumen ...
AGTGTATAGTTCACCTCGTCGGGGTCGGCAAGGATGTTGTATTCGGGATAGCGGGCAAGGGCATCCTTGACAGCAGCGTAGGGAGCGATAGCACAGCCACAGCTTTTCAGACTCTGGACAGCCTCGGGTGCCAGCTTCTCTTCATGGACGAAGAGAGTGGTCGTACGGGTAGTGATGAGGAGATAGGCTATGAAGACGGGATTGCAATGGACGTCAGCGCCCCGGAGGTTCAGCGTCCAAGCAATGTCGTCGAGCGAGGCCATCAGCATACCGTCGGCATGTTGCTCACGCAGGGCATAACGGATACGGCTGAGTTTGGAGACAGTGTTCTCACCTGTAAACTCCAGGGGCTGAGGAATGATGGGAGCCATCGGCAGAGGCGGGCGCTCCGTCCAGATGCGCTGCAAGGGGTCGAAGTTGGTGCGCAGAGTGATGCCACCGTTCTGGCGGAGCTCTTTCTTCAATGTTTCTACCGTATTGTAGGACGATGTCATGCCGTCAATGCCTACCTCGGTGGAGCCTCCCCCTGCAACTTCCTTGCTGATCCACTCAGCAATGGTAGGGGTACCGTCCATCTTCAACTTCATCAACTGGTATTCTGTCTCCTTCAGCTGTTGTTCGGCAGACAGGAAATAACGGGAGTCTGTCCACAGTGCGGCGGCATTCAGCGTCACTACAGCAGTTCCGGCAGAACCGTTGAAGCCGCTGATCCACTCACGCCCTTTCCAGCAGTCGGCGGTGTACTCCGACTGGTGCGGGTCGGATGTGGGGAAAATGAAGGCACCTAAATGCTCACGCTGCAATTCCTCACGTAGTAAAGCGAGGCGGTCATTGATGGTCGTCATGAATAATATAAAAATTAAAAAATACAATCATTAAAAATCGGTATTCGGATGCGAAGTTACGAAAAAAATGCAATAATCGTGCAGGGCTTGCGTTATTTTATACGTGTTCGAACGCAAATTATTAATAATAGGTGTGATGTTACTGGTTTTTAAGACGGTTTCAGCACAGCAGGACGTATCCTTCTCCCACTATTGGGCGATGGAGCCGTCGTTTAATCCTGCTGCTGCCGGCAAGTCGTCGGTCGTTAACGTCGCAGGAGCCTACGCCATGTCGATGGCGGGCTTTGAACACAATCCCAAGACGATGTATGTGGGTGCTGACCTGCCCTTCTACTTCATCAACAACTACCACGGTGTAGGCGTACAGCTGCTGAACGACGACATCGGACTCTTCAAGCACCAGCGGCTGGCACTCCAATATGCTTACCAGTTTAAACTCATGGGCGGCGTTTTCAGCATCGGCTTACAGGGTGGTATGCTCAGCGAGAAATTCAAGGGTTCGGAACTCGATGTGGAAGTGAGTGACGACAAAGCTTTCTCGCAGAGCGACGTCAACGGCACGGCACTCGATTTGGCAGCAGGCGTGTACTACAGGCACGGCAACTGGTATGCGGGAGCCTCCATCCAACATGCTACTGCTCCTTCCGTGGAACTGGGTGACCGTTCTATTATTGACATCAGTAGAACTTATTATTTGACAGGCGGATACAATATTCGGCTTCATAATCCGTTCTTAACAATACACCCCTCTGTGTTGGCGCGTACTGATGGCACGGGTTACAGAGTGGATGTGACAGCACGTGTGAAGTACCAATACGAGCAGCGCATGTTCTATGCCGGTGTGGCCTACAGCCCCACCAATAGCGTGACGGCGCTCGTCGGCGGCAACTTCCACGGCATCAGCCTCGGCTATAGCTTCGAGATGTACACGTCAGGCATTAGCTTCAAGAATGGCAGCCATGAGCTGTTTGTGGGCTATCAGACGGAGCTAAACCTCTACAAGAAAGGGCGCAACCGTCATCAGAGCGTCAGAATACTGTAAAGGTCAAAAAGTAAAAAGGTCAAAAAGTAAAAAAGAAATATTATAGAATATGGAAGAAAAAGTAAATATGAAAAAGCAAAAAGGAGATATGGTTAAGAGGTTTTTACCTTTTTACCTTTTTAACTTTTTACTTTTCACGTTGACGGGTTGCTTAGGCAGCAAGATGTCATCGGCTGCCGGTGGAGAAGTGACAGGCGCAAGCGGCAGAACCTTTACAGAACCTACCCCACACGGGATGACGCTCATCAAGCGCGGACACCTGAAGATGGGTATTGACAAACAGGACTCGCTGTGGGGTAAGCAAACGCCCGTCAGGGACATCTCCGTGGAAGGATTCTGGATGGACGAGAACGAGGTGACCAACTCAATGTATCGCCAGTTTGTCAACTATGTGCGCGACAGCATCCTGCGCGAGCGTCTGGCAGACCCTGCATACGGTGGCGACGAGAGCTACAAGATAGAGGAAGACAAGAACGGCGACCCGGTGAAGCCGCATCTGAACTGGAAGAAGTCGCTGCCCCGCAAGCCCAACGAGGATGAGCAGCGGGCTTTCGAAAGCCTCTATGTCACCAATGCCGTGACAGGTGAGAAGATGCTCGACTGGCGACAGATGAACTACCGCTACGAAATCTACGACTATGTGGAGGCCGCCAAGCGCAAGTATCGTCCCAACCACGAGGAGCGCGTGCTAAACACCGACATCCGTCCCAACCCCAACGAGGAAATATGGATATCAAAAGATACGGCATACATTGACGATGAAGGCAATATTATCCGCGAGACCATCAACCGTCAGTACACGGGTGAATGGGATTTCCTGAACACCTACATCGTGAACATCTATCCTGATACGACGTGCTGGGTCAACGACTTCCCCAATGCAGAGAATGAGACCTATATGCGCTACTACTTCACGAACGCCGCCTACAACGACTATCCCGTGGTAGGCGTGACGTGGGAACAAGCCAACGCCTTCTGTGCCTGGCGCACGGAGTACCTGTTGCGCGGATTGGGTCCTGCCGCCCGCTTCGTACAGCGCTACCGTCTGCCGACAGAGGCTGAGTGGGAGTATGCCGCCCGTGGCAAGGACCAGAACGAATTTCCTTGGGAGAACGAAGCTGTGATGTCGGGCAATGGCTGTTTCTATGCCAACTTTAAGCCCGACAACGGCAACTATACCAAGGACGGCAACCTGATTACTAGCCGCGTAGGTATCTATGGAGCCAACTCTAACGGACTTTATGACATGGCGGGCAATGTGGCCGAGTGGTGCAGCACCATCTATACCGAAGCTGGTGTCGATGCCATGAACGACATCAATCCGCAGTTGCGATACAACGCTGCCAAAGAAGACCCCTACCGGTTGAAGAAGAAGAGCGTACGCGGCGGCTCATGGAAAGATCCCGAGAGCTACATCCGTTCGGCCTGGCGTTCGTATGAGTACCAGAACCAGCCACGCTCGTATGTCGGCTTCCGCTGCGTGCGCAGCCTGGCAAATACGACCAGCGACAAAATTAAGATGAAGAAGAAGTAGAATTGAAGAGTTGAAGTGTTGAAAAATTGAAGAATTAAAATATGACAACATATAGCAAACTGAACATCGTCTACCGCTTGCAGAAGTGGATGGACAGCGTACCGGGACAGACGTTTCTGAACTATGCCTACAGCTGGGGTGCCTCTATCGTGATTCTGGGTACGCTATTTAAGCTGACCCACCTGCCTGGAGCCAACTTCTTCCTGTTCTTAGGTATGGGTACCGAGGTCTTTGTGTTCTTTATCTCGGCCTTCGACCGTCCTTTCGACAAGACGACGGACGGCATGAACCTCGACCTGCATGTGGGTGAGGAGAACGACGGAACTGCTACAGCTGCTGCCGTAGCCGGTGGCGGTGGCGGTACAGTCATCATCAATGGCGGTGGCGGAATGGTAGGCGGTGTCGTTGGCAATGGCCAGGAGGCTGCCCGCTGGGAAGGTGAGTCTACCGACCGCGCTGAAGGCGGTGCCATCAGCTTTACCGGTGGTGGCGGTGCTATCGGCGGTGGTATCGTTGGCGGCACTGTTGGTGTTCAGCAGCCTGAGACGCAGCCGATGGGCGAGGAGCTGAAGGAAGCAACCTCTAACTACATCGACGAGCTGAACCGCCTGACGGAGATGCTGACGCAGGTGTCTGAACAGAGCCAGCGTCTGACACGCGACTCCGAGGAGATGGAGAACCTGAACCGTACGCTGACAGGTATCAGCCGTGTCTACGAAATGCAGCTGAAGAGTGCTTCGGCACAGATCAGTACCATTGACGAAATCAATGAGCAGACCAAGCACATGGCAGAACAGATACAGGAGTTGAACAAGATCTATGCCCGTATGATTGAGGCTATGCAGGTGAGAGCAAATATTTAATCAATGGAATAACGTAATAACGGAATATCGTAATAACGTCATAACAATAAAATTATGGCAATCAAGAAAAGACCTGTTTCTCCTCGCCAGAAGATGATTAATCTGATGTACGTTGTACTGATGGCGATGCTGGCGCTGAACGTCTCTACCGAGGTGCTCAACGGCTTCTCCATCGTGGAGGATAGTCTGAAGCGTACCACCATCAATGCCACGAATCAGAATCTGGCTATCTACGACGATTTTGCCGTACAGATGAAGAAGAACCCGCAGAAGGTGAAGCAGTGGTACGACAAGTCGCAGAAGGTGAAACAAATGAGCGACTCACTATACAATCTGGTGGCTGAACTGAAGTTGGCCATTGTCAAGGAGGCCGACGGCAAGGACGGTGATCCGCAGGATATTCGCAACAAAGAAGACTTGGAAGCAGCCAATCAGGTGATGTTGGCTCCTGGACGCGGACGCGGCAAGGAACTTTATGATGCCGTCAATAAGTATCGTACGCAGATGCTTTCGATGGTCACCAGCTATCGTCAGAAGAAGATGATAGCCTCGAACTTGACCACTGACATTCCTAAAGACGCCATGTCCATGGGCAAAAACTGGCAGGAGTACATGTTTGAGTCGATGCCCGCTGCCGCTGCCGTCACTTTACTCTCCAAATTGCAGAACGATGTGCGCTATGCTGAGGGCGAGGTGCTGCACACACTTGTCAGCAACATCGACGTCAAGGATATTCGCGTTAACGCCATCAATGCTTTCGTCATCCCCAACTCGCAGACCATCGTCCGCGGCGACAAGTTCTCTGCCCATATCGTGATGGCAGCTATTGACACGACTCAAGTGCCGCAGATATTCATTGGAGGTAAGGAAGTAAACCTGCCTAACGGTATCTACGAGACGGTCACAGGGCGGACGGGAGACTTCACGCTCTCTGGCTTCATCCAGATGGAGAATGGTAACGGCGAACTCATCAAACGCGACTTTGAACAGAAATATACCGTGGTAGACCCTTCGGCTACCGTCTCGGCAGACCTGATGAACGTGCTTTATGCAGGCTACAACAACCCGCTGAGCGTCTCAGTACCAGGCGTTCCCTTGAGCAAGGTGCAGGCCACCATGTCGGGAGGTACGCTACAGCCTGTAGGCCCAGGCCGCTATATTGCCCGTCCGACGGCTGTGGGACAGAATGTCACCATTACTGTTACCTCTACCAACACCGGCCGTGCACAGCAGATGGGACAGTTTACGTTCCGCGTGCGCCGTCTGCCCGACCCCACCCCGTATATCGCTATGAAAGACGACTCAGGCAGTCCTGTACGCTATAAGGGCGGCGGATTGTCAAAAGCCCAACTCATGGCAGTCGACGGCATCGGTGCCGCCATTGACGATGGTATCCTCGACATCGCGTTCAAGGTGCAGTCGTTTGAAACCGTCTTCTTCGACAATATGGGTAATGCCGTCCCGATGATCTCTGAAGGTGCTGCCTTCTCGGCCCGCCAAAAGGACACCTTCCGCAAGCTGCAGCGCAACAAGCGCTTCTACATCACCCGTGTGACGGCCATTGGTCCTGACGGTATCTCGCGTAAGCTGAACACTTCTATGGAGGTTATTGTGAAGTAAAGGTAAAATAGAAAAAAGGTTAAAAAGTAAAGATATGAAAAAGAATATAAATAATCAGTTCTGGTATAAGGTAGTGGTAAAAGGTATTTTACTTTTTTACCTTTTTACCTTTTTACCTTTGTCAGCGCAGGCGCAGCCCAAGGCCCGTCGCCAGCAGGCTCAGCAGCAGCAACACCAAAAGACGCAAAATCAAGGCATGACAATGCGTGCGCGTCTGATGTTCCCAACGGCTACCGAGATGCCAGAGAATGTGGTGTGGCGCCGCGACATCTACCGCGAGATAGACCTCAACCAAGATGCCAATGCCGGACTCTACTATCCTGTGGAGCCTATTGACAAGCAGCTGAACCTGTTCACCTACGTCTTCAAGCTGGCACTCAACGGCTACATCCCGGTCTATGAGTACCGTCTTGACGGTAACGAAGTATTCACCGACTCTGCCAAGGTGGAAATGAAGACGGTGCTCGACAACTATCACATCTTCTATGAGGAAAACGAGGGCAAACTGCGTGTCGACAACAGCGACATCCCCTCTGCTGAGGTTAAGATGTACTATCTGAAAGAGAGTGCCTACTACGATGATGCCAATGCCACGTTCCACCGCAAGGTGCAGAGCCTGTGTCCTGTCATGCTGCGCGAGGATGACTTTGGCGGCGAGGCTTCCAAGTATCCTTTGTTCTGGGTGAAATACAGCGATCTGGAGCCTTTCCTCAGCCGTCAGACGGTGATGACCTCCAACCTGAACAATGCCGCTACGATGTCGATGGAAGACTATTTTACGCTGAACCGCTACGAAGGAAAGATTTATAAGACGAATAATATGCTGGGCAAGACGCTGGCGCAGTATTGTCCCAACGACTCAGCACTGGCAGCTGAACAGCAGAAGATAGAGGCAGAACTCAAGGCTTTTGAGCAGAACATCTTTGGCGACCAGCAGAAGAAGGACTCTTTGGACTCCATCGCCAAACTTGACCCCAAACAGCTGAAAGCCACCAAGAAATCATCGAAGCGCTCAGGGCGCAGCAGTGAGACAAAAGTCAAAAGCAGCAAGTCCAAGAGCAACAGTAGCAGCTCGTCGTCAGGAACAGCACGTATCAGCGTACGACGCCAACGTCATTAACATCGTCAGATAATATGTGCCATAAATGACGGAAACGATACTCCTACAAGACCTCAGCATAGGCTATCACACCAAGCAACAGCAACGGGTTGTAGCCAGTCATCTGAATGCCACCCTGAACAAAGGTGAGCTGACATGTCTGCTGGGGCGAAACGGTATCGGAAAAAGCACATTGCTTCGCACATTGTCTGCCTTCCAGCCTGCTTTGGAAGGCGAGATTATGATGGCTACGCCTGCGCTGGTACCCCTGTCTACTCTCTCTGACAAGGCACTGAGCCGACTCATCGGCGTCGTATTGACGGAGAAGTTGGATGTACGTAACATGAGGGTTTACGAACTGGCAGGCATGGGACGGTCGCCCTATACCGGTTTCTGGGGAACACTGAGTGAGGAAGACCATCGACTGGTGGATGAGGCCATCTGCATGGTAGGTATAGAAGCCCTCAAGGAGCGCATGATACATACGCTCAGCGATGGTGAACGGCAGAAGGTCATGATAGCTAAGGCCTTGGCACAGCAGACACCCGTTATCTACCTGGACGAACCCACGGCATTTCTCGACTTCCCCAGCAAGGTCGACATGATGCAACTGCTACACCGTCTGGCTGTAGATGAACAAAAAACCATCTTCCTCTCTACGCACGATGTCCAGTTAGCATTGCAGTTGGCTGACCGCCTGTGGCTGATGGACGAACAAGGCCTGCATGTTGGCACACCACAGGAACTGGCGGCGTCAGGCACACTGAACCACTTCGTGGAGCGCAAGGGCATCACACTGGACAATAGGACACTAACCATACATGTAACACGATGATAGAAGGACACGGAGACGACATCTACCGGTACGACGATTTGGTAAAGATGAACTTCAGCTCAAACGTCTATCAGCATTCTGACTTGTCAACATTGAAAGAATACCTGACAAGTCGAATGGATATCATCTGTAACTATCCGGAACCTTATCCGAGTAGTCTTGAGAAACTGATAGCACTCAAGGAGCATGTGTCGCCAGAGTGCGTGATGGTTACTAACGGTGCCACGGAAGCCATATACCTGATAGCACAGCTCTTCTATGGTAGCGCATCCATCATCCCACAGCCAACCTTCAACGAATATGCCGACGCATGCAGAATACACCACCATGTCATCTCTTACGAAACCGATGACGACGTGACACAGCTACCCTTAGACCGTGTCTATTGGATTTGCAATCCGAATAATCCGTCGGGCAACGTACTGATGAAAGGTTTCGTAGACTACATTGTGCGACGTTCGCCGCGGTACATCTTCGTTGTCGACCAGTCATACGAAGCCTATACCAAGGAACCCTTACTGCTTGCCCGCGAGATGAGCAGCGTCACCAACCTCATCATCCTACACTCCCTCAGCAAGACTTTCAGCGTCCCCGGACTGCGCTTGGGTTATGTCACGGCACATCCAAACACCATTCAGCTACTTCGCAACCAACGGTATCCTTGGTCTGTCAGTGCCTTAAGTATAGAGGCTGGAAAATTCCTCATCAAGAATAATGTAAAAGCTATTGATGACTTAGATGCCTATCTTGAGGAGACAGAACGGCTACACACGAATCTGAGCAATATAGAAGGACTGCGCGTTTTTGAAACAAAAACCAACTATATGCTCTGCGAACTGGAGAATGCAACCGCTAAGGACTTGAAACACTATCTGATACATGAACACGGCATCCTGATTCGTGACTGTTCCAACTTCTATGGACTGAACAACCACTACTTCCGTGTGTCCACACAGCTTCCACATGAAAACGATACGCTCGTGGAAGCTATCCGCATATACCTAAACACAATGGCGTAATTGCCGACGAACCATCTTACGCACCTGACCGAGGCGGTTTTCCACTTGTTTATAAGGCAGGGAAAGTTGCTGTGCAATGTCGCTGACTTGCAGGCCGTCATAGATATGCAAACGATAAATGCGGCCAGAAGCTTCCGGCAAACGTGACAGCGACCTTTCCATGCGCTCCATCAGTTGTCGGGCTGAGATTATTGATTCTATTTCACCGACATCATCCCTTCTACGGAGATAATGCTCATATTCCTCACGAACACGACGACGGCGGTAGTAGTCAGCAATAGCATGGTGTACCATCGTATAGACCAGACTATTCATAGTTTGGGGAGTAACGAGCTGCTGCCTCCGAAGCAGGCGCAGGAAGAGATCCTGCACCATATCCTTTGCTTCGTCAGCATCAGCAATTCGCACCGCGATGAAATTGACCATTTCATCGCGATGCTGGGAATAATAGTTGATGATAAGTTTGTGATAGTTCATGCTGTAGCTCAGATCATGCTCACTCATTCACAACCTTCTGGATGGTGCCGTCCTCGTTGTAGAACAGGCGCTGCACCTTCAGTGAACGCAGGTGTGTGATGTCATTTGAGGGAACACAGTCGTGATAGAACAGGTACCACTGTCCCTTATATTCTACGATGCTGTGGTGGGTCGTCCAGCCTACGACGGGGTCGAGGATGACTCCCTGATAGGTGAACGGGCCGTAGGGGTTGTCGCCAACGGCATAGCACAGCATGTGGCTGTCACCCGTGGAGTAGGAGAAGTAGTATTTGCCGTTGTACTTGTGCATCCAGGAAGCCTCGAAGAAGCGGTGTGGGTCACTGGCCTTCAGCGGCTGGCCATCCTTGTCGAGGATGATGACGGGACGCGGAGCCTCAGCAAACTGCAACACATCGTCGCTCATACGCACTACGTTGCTGGGAATGGCGGGAGCGTCGGGCTTGGCAAACAGTTCTGACTTGTGGTCAGGCGCAGCGCCTAAGTCAATGAGACCGTTCTCGTCGCCATATTTTCCAGGAATGGTGTCGAAGCCGTGGTACAGCGGACGCCACCACTGCAGCTGACCGCCCCAAAGACCGCCGAAATAGACATAGACCTGACCGTTGTCGTCCTTGAAGGCGCAGGGATCGATGGAGAACGAGCCGCGGATGGGCTGCTCCATGGGTTTGAACGGACCTTCGGGCTTGTCGGCCACGGCCACACCGAGGCGAAATACGCCATCGTAGGCTTTGGCTGAGAAGATGAGGAAGTACTTGCCGTCTTTCTCTACAACGTCGTTGTCCCACATCTGCTTCTCTGCCCAGGGCACATCCTTCACGTCAAGGATGACACCGTGGTCGGTGGCGTCGTCATTCTCCACGTCATCCCACGACAGCACGTGGTAGTCTTTCATCTGGAAATGGCCGCCGTCATCATCGAAGCACTCGCCGGCATCCCAGTCGTGACTGGGGTAGACGTAGAGTCGGCCGTTAAACACATTGGCTGAGGGGTCAGCCATATAATCACTGGGGAACAAATAGCGTGGTTTCATAAAATACTAGGATTTATAGATTATCTAATTATTTCTTTCCTTTCTTCTTGGGGGACGGAGAAGCACACTGGGGCTTCACCAAGTTAATCATCTCTTGGATAAAAGGCTTGGGCTGGCTCTGACGGTCAAAAATCGTTGCGTAGTCGGTACGTCCCTTGATGGGGAAGTCGTTGCGCCAAGAGTTACCATCGTTCAGACACCAGAAGGTGACACGCAGAACATCATTGCGATGGGGAATGAGCATCTTGTAGAAATCGACCCAGAATTGGCCAAGCTCAGCTTCCTTCTCCTTGGTGATGCCGTTCTTGAAGGGATCCATCTCCGGGCGGTAGGCGAACATGTCGCTGACGTTGGCTCCCGAGAATCCGTAGGGGTTAGGCAGCACCGAGATGTCCAGCTCAGAGAAGAACGTAGGCACACCTGTAGCGGCAATGGTACGGATGCTGTGGTCGTACTCCCTAAAATACTTACCGTCCTTGTTGTCTTCCAGAATCATGTGGCCCTGCATACCAATGGCAGTGATGGGCAGACCCTGTTCAATAAGCGGCTTGAAGAAGCGGCAGACACCTTCCACCTTCGATGCCTTGTTCATCGAATAGTCATTGTAGAACAGCTGGATGCTAGGGTCGGCCTCGTGGGCATACTGGAAAGCCAGCGGGATATAGTCAGTACCGAGAATCTGCCAAAACAGGCTCTTGCGCGGAGAACCGTCATCCTCGAAGGCTTCGTTCACCACGTCCCAAGCATCGACACGCCCTTTGAAATGGCTCACCACCGTATAGATATGTTCACGCATACGCTGTTTCAGCACTTCCCTCGACACGAGCTTGCCTTCCTTGTCGTGATGGAACCACTGCGGACACTGCGAATGCCAGATGAGGCAGTGGCCTTGCACCTTCAGACCGGCAGCCTTGGCTTTATTGACAAACTGGTCGGCCAGCGTAAAGTCATAGACTCCCTCTTCGGGATGAATGACCTCGCTCTTCATACAATTCTCGGCCACCACCCAGTTGAAATTCTTGGTGATGACAGGCCATTCGGCTGTCTGGTCAGTGCTCACCATACCTGTGTAGTCGAACTTCTGTTCGCCAGCTTGCTCCGCCTGCACCTGCCACTGGTTCACACTGACTCCCGTGTACCAGTAGTCGCGATAGGCTTCCGCCAGCGACTGAGCCTGGGCTGACGCCATCAAGCTTGCCGCAATCACAATTGTTGTTAGTCTTTGCATAGTTTTGTTGTGTTGGTTATTTATTACGTGCTTCAATCTTCTTATTGATGTCGTCGATGACTTCGTCCGTCAACTCGTAGCGGCTGATGATAAACATAGCCAAACCTAACAGGATGGCGGGGATGACGCAGACGAGCCACAGAATACCTTGTTCGGCAAACGGGGTCTGCACGGTTTCCTTGGCATTGAAGCCCACGTAAGCCAGTACCAGTCCGGGAACAACACCGCCAAGAGCCATACCGGCCTTGAAGAAAATACCTGTCAAGGCGTTGACAATACCCGAGATGCGCTTACCTGTAGTATATTCACCATAGGAGATAACTTCTGGAACCAGTGCCCACATGTAACCTGTTGCCACGATGACACCCGTCGACTTGATGAACTGAGCCACATAGACAATCCACATCTGCGACTTCAGTGAGGGTACAACGCTCACCACATAGAGAATCGTCATACCGACAATGGCGATGGTCAGGAAGATGTTGAACATGCCACGCTTGCCGACAGCCTTCTTGATGGCGGGAACTAATGGCATGAAGATGAAGGCAGGTATGGAACCCAGTCCCATGAAAATGGCCAGCTGGTCACTGGTGGCCTGGAGGTTACACGTCATATAGTACGAGCCAGCGGCGTTGCCCACTGACATCATAGCAAAGGCTGTAATAAAGAAGAAAGCAAGGATACGCAAGGGACGGTTGCGGACGAACTCCGTCCACAAGTCTGACACCTTGACATCTTCCATATCCTTGGCATCCATCACCACGCGCTCCTTGGTCTGGGTGAAGCAGAAAATGAGCAGCAATAATCCGACGATGGCATAGATACCCATAGTGGTGAACCATGCTCCAGCGGCGTCAGGGGTATTAATGATGGCCTCACCGGCAGCATCCTTCGGCGCAAAAGCAGCGACTACCAGGGGTATACCAGAAGCCACGCACAGACCGCCGACATTGGCCAGGAACATACGCACCGAAGTCAGGGTTGTGATCTCGTCGGTATCACGCGTCAGCGACGAATTTAGCGCACCGTAGGGCACATTGATTAAGGTGTAGAGCATCGACATACCTACGTAGGTCACATAGGCATAAATGAGTGACGGTGCAAAACCGTTCCAGAAACACAGTATGGCAAAGCCTGTCAATGGAATACCACCTAACACGAGATAGGAGCGGTATTTACCTAACTTGGGATTATGTTTGTCTACGTATGTACCCACCAAAGGATCCCACAGCACATCTACCAAACGTACCACGAGGAACATCGTGGCCGCATCCGCGGGGTCTAACCCGTAGATGTTGGTGTAGAAGAACAAGAGATACATACTAATGGTCTGGTAGATCAGGTTTTGAGCCAGATCACCAGAACCGAAACCGATACGCTGTAGCCAGGATAATTTGTAGAAACCCTTAGTCTCTTGGGTAGTGTTCTGTGACATTGTTGTTATAGGTTTTAAATTTATCTGGTGCAAAGGTACGTTTTTCTGATGAAACCGATATTTTTCCATGTTACAAAAATAAGCAATATTTGTTTCATGATCTGAAAAAAACGCCACTTCCTACATGTTCATCAATTATTTTTATTACTTTTGCATACAGAAACCATCAAAACTAAGAACTCATCATTCAAAATATTTTTCCTATGATACGTCAGATTGCCCTCTCTATTGTAGCAGCCTGTTGCATGGCTGCCAGTGCCCAAATTACCCTACCCCAGATGTTCCAGTCTGGCATGGTACTGCAACGGGGCAAACCCATTCCTGTCTGGGGCCATGCCATGCCTGGCCAGCAAGTCGTCATTCAGTGGAACAAGCGCAGTTACACTACTACAGCCAACGACCAGGGGCACTGGCGCATCGACTTGCCTAAGACAAAAGCGGGAGGACCATACACCATGGAAGTGAAGTCCGACAGTCAAACCATACACTTCTCTGACATACTCGTCGGCGATGTCTGGCTGTGTTCCGGTCAGTCAAATATTGACGTTACCATTGAGCGTGTTTACCCTCAACACACCGATGAAATCGACCATTTTAGCAACAACAACGTCCGTTTGTTCCGTGTGCAAAACGAAACCAGCACACACGGGCTGAAGGATGATATACGGCCTACCGCTATCAACTGGAAACCGCTGACGAAAGAAAATGCTTGGTTCTTCTCTGCTGTCGGTTCGTTTTTGGGCAAGCAGATGCAGGAAAAGACCAAAGTTCCACAGGGCATCATCGTCAACAGTTGGGGTGGGACACCCATTGAGGCCTGGATTTCTGCCGACTCACTCGCGGTAGATTACCCGATGCTGATGACAAAGTTAGCTTTTTATCAGAGCGACGACTACGTACACGCTCAGACGCAAACGAATAACGCAGCCAACAAACGGTGGGAGGAGCTACTCAACAATAAGGACGATATTCAGAATTACCCCCTTCCTTCTTATCAGGACTCCGACTGGACGACCATCAATCAAAACGGATGGAGCTGGCGCGGCAATGGTTCCGTCTGGCTCCGTCAGCACATCACTATCGACAAGGCTCATGCTGGTAAACCTGCCCGTTTGCTATTAGGTACGCTCTTCGACCAGGACATTACCTATCTGAACGGTCAAGAGATAGGTCACACCTACTACCAGTATCCGCCACGCCGCTATGACATCCCTGAAGGATTGCTCCGCGAAGGCGACAACGTGATTGCCGTGCGCTTTATCAATAAATACGGTGCTGCCCACTTCATTCCTGAAAAGCCTTATCTCATAGCCTTTGGTGATGACCGTTTCTCGCAGAACCCCATGCCGAAGGATGTCATTCCCCTCAGTAATACATGGAAGTTCCATCTTGGTGCTGAAATGCCATCATGTCCCAGTGGCGATGTCTCTTTGCAGAACCTGCCCACGACGCTCTATAATGCCGTGGTTCACCCCCTCGCTCCCTACGCTATCAATGGTGTCGTTTGGTATCAGGGCGAATCAAACACTGGTAATCCCGCCCCTTATGCCGACTTCCTGAGGAAACTGATGGGCTGTTGGCGTGACCTATGGCAGGACCAGCAGATGCCGTTTGTCATTGCGCAACTGGCCAACTACGACGGACGTCAACAAACGGGGTTCCCAAGTCCCATCACACCTCAGAATGAACCCACAAACAGCAATTGGGCGCAACTCCGCGAAGCCCAGCGCCTCGTAGCAAAGGCCGACCCTTATGCAGAACTGGCAGTACTCAACGACTTGGGTGAGACCATTGACATCCATCCACTCCGCAAAAAGGAGGTTGCTGAACGTATCGGACGCTGTTTTGACCATCTTATATATAATAATAAGGTAAAGCTGTCGCCCGAAGTTGTATCAACCACAGTTACTGGCACTCATATTCAACTCACACTCGACCAGCCCATACAAGAAGGCGAGCTTTATACTTTTGAGGTTGCTGATGAAGGACATATCTTCCACAATGTGAATGCCATTGGCAAAGGGAATATCATTACAATCTTAAACTTTGCCTTTAAACCTACGGCCGTACGTTACGCATGGAAGGACAACCCACTGCAAGCTAATGTCCGTTCGCTGACAGGGTTACCAATGTCGTCGTTTGAACTGACGTTTTAGGGTAAAAAGCACTTCAATCCGCACTTAAACGCGTGTTTCCTTGGTAGTTCGCTCAAATTGCACTACCTTTGCAGCTTGAATGATGAGAGAAAAGTGGGAAAACATAAGGGTCTTGGCGTTCGATGCTGACGACACGCTGTGGGATTGCCAGTCATGGTTTGATGACGTGGAGCGGAGATGCTGCAAACTGCTGAGTCCGTGGGCAACAGCTCGCGAGGTCAGCGAGGGACTGTTTGCCACGGAGCGTAAGAACCTGTCGCTGACGGGCTATGGCACAAAGGCTTTCACACTGTCGCTCATCGAAAATGCTGTGCGGGTTACTCATGGTCAGTTGACAGGCGACATTGTCGGACAACTTATTGACATGGGCAAAGAACTGCTTCTGTTCCCTACAACCCCGCTTCCAGAAGTTGAAGCCACGCTGGAACAGCTGTCACAGTTACGTTGCTATCAATTGGTTGTGTTTACCAAAGGTGAACTGTTAGATCAGGAAAACAAGCTGAAGCGGTCAGGCTTGGAGCAGTATTTCTCGCATGTAGAGACTGTATCGAACAAAACAGAGGCCGAATACCGCCAACTCTGTGAAAACCTGGATGTGGCACCAGAACAAACCATCATGATAGGCAACTCTTTCCGTTCTGACATTGCCCCTGCTTTGACGGCAGGTGCCTATGCCGTTCACATCCCCTATCATGTAGTATGGGAACTGGAAAAATCGGAGGAATTCCCCCACGAACGCTTACAGAAAATCACTCACTTCAATGAGATATTAGAGTTATTGTCATAGAACTTTAAACCATGGTATTAAATTATATTTGGATTGCATTTTTCCTAGTAGCATTTGTTGTGGCCGTCGTGAAGCTGGTGTTTATGGGCGACTATGACGTGTTTCCGGCTATGATGGACTCAACGTTCTCTTCGTCGAAGACCGCCTTTGAGATCTCACTCGGACTGACGGGTGTGTTGTCGTTGTGGCTCGGCGTGATGAAGGTCGGTGAGAAAGGTGGTGTGGTCAACGTTTTGGCACGTATGCTGTCGCCGTTGTTCACCCGGCTGTTTCCTGACATTCCCAAGGGCCATCCCGTAACAGGCAGCATTTTCATGAATATTGCAGCCAATATGCTGGGGCTGGACAATGCTGCCACACCATTAGGTTTGAAGGCCATGGAACAGATGCAGGAGCTGAACACGAAGAAGGACACGGCATCGAATCCAATGATTATGTTTCTGGTACTGAATACCAGTGGACTGACACTCATACCCGTCAGCATCATGGTCTACCGCGCACAATTAGGAGCCGCCCAACCTACGGACATATTCATTCCCATTCTGCTGGCAACGTTCTTCTCGACATTAGCAGGCATCATCATTACCTCGCTCTATCAGCGCATCAACCTCATCAACCGTACTATATTGCTAACGCTGGGCGGTGCCTGTGCCGTGGTGGCAGGAATCATCTGGGGCTTCTCGCAAATGTCACCGGACACTATGAGCCGTGTCAGCACGACAGTGGCCAACATTCTGCTGATGAGCATCATCATCAGCTTCATACTGGCAGGCATGCGGAAGAAGGTCAACGTCTACGAAGCTTTTATCGAAGGTGCCAAGGATGGCTTTACGACTGCCGTGCGCATCATCCCTTATTTGGTAGCTATCCTTGTTGGCATCGGCGTTTTCCGTGCCTCAGGAGCTATGGACATGCTAATAGGCGGCATGCGTTGGTGTGTGGAACTGACGGGCGTCAATGCACAATGGGTAGACGCCATGCCTACAGCACTGATGAAACCGCTATCAGGTTCTGGCGCCCGCGGTATGATGGTCGACGCTATGACAACATACGGTGCTGACTCGTTCGTCGGTCGTCTGTCGTGCGTCTTCCAGGGTTCTACCGACACCACCTTTTATATATTAGCCGTCTATTTCGGCAGCGTGGGCATCAAGAATACGCGCCATGCCGTCAGTTGCGGTCTGCTGGCCGACTTGGCGGGCGTGATAGCAGCCATTGCGATTTGCTACCTCTTTTTTGCGTCATAACGACATCACGTTATATCGAAATTTAAAAGGAATAACATGGGAAAACTTAAGACCATTTTTAAGGACACCGCCATTTATGGGCTTTCAAGCATCATCGGAAGGTTTCTAAACTACCTGTTGGTCCCCCTCTATACTGCCCAGTTCTCTGCGGCCAGCGGAGCTTATGGCATCATTACCAACGTCTATGCCTATGTTGCATTAGTGATGGTGTTGCTGACGTTCGGCATGGAAACTACTTATTTCCGTTTCACCAACAAGACACATACCGACTCGCAGACCGTCTATGGTACGACACTGATTAGTGTGGGAACGGTATCGTTGCTGTTTGCGGTGATCGTCATGCTGTTTCTCGACCCTATCAGCCGACTGATGCACTATGGCAACCATCCGTCCTATGTTGGTGTGATGGCTATCACTGTCGCCATTGATGCTTTCCTCTGCATTCCCTTTGCCCATCTGCGTCAACAGAAGAAGGCGCTGAAGTTTGCTGCGCTGAAACTCCTGAATATCGCGATGAGCATCCTGCTGAACCTCATCTATTTCTATTGGATGGACGGCAAGGATGTGGGCTATGTATTCTATATCAACCTCGTATGTACAGCTATGTTGGCCGTATGCCTGATAACAGAATATACGGGTTTCCGTTGGAAGCTCGACACGAAACTGTTACGCACCATGCTCAGCTATTCGTGGCCAATCCTCATATTTGGTATTGCTGGCATCCTCAACCAGACGGCCGATAAGATGCTGTTCCCCTACATCTATGAGGGCAGCGATATGCGCCAGCAATTAGGTATCTATGGTGCTTGCTCAAAGATTGCCATGATTATGGCCATGATTACCCAGGCCTTCCGTTTTGCCTACGAACCCATCGTCTTCGCCGGTGTCAAGGACAAGGACCAGCACGAGATGTATGTCCAGGCCATGAAGTACTTTATCATCTTCACACTGTTGGCCTTCCTCTTGGTGGTAGGCTATATGGACATCCTGAAATACATCGTCAGGAACGAAGACTACTGGGTGGGACTCGATGTCGTTCCCATTGTCATGGCGGCAGAAATCATGATGGGTATCTACTTCAACCTGTCGTTCTGGTATAAGATTATCGACAAAACCATTTGGGGAGCGGTCTTTTCCGGTATAGGCTGTGTGGCATTGTTAGCCGTCAATATCATTTTCGTCCCCACCTATGGCTATATGGCCTGTGCCTGGGGCGGTGTTGTAGGCTATGGCGTTGCCATGTTGGTATCCTACTTTGTCGGGCAGAAATATTATCCGCTGGCCTATCCGCTGAAACAGATCTTCCTCTACGTGCTGTTGGCCACTGCCCTCTTCGCCCTGATGAAAGCCACCGAAGAATGGCCCGCGTTGGCCTCGTTGGCATTTAACACGCTGCTCATCGGTATCTTTGTGGCTTACATCGTCTGGCGCGACCTGCCCCTTGACTGTCTGCCTGTCATAGGCAAGTATTTCAGGAAACCTGTCAGGAAAATCAAATAATATATAAATAAGTACATTATGAAAAAATTGTTATTATCCTTGATGTGTATGTGCTCCTTGGGAGCTTCTGCCGATGAAGGCATGTGGACACTCTACAACCTGCCGACGGCCATCTACGACCAGATGCAGCAGTATGGTTTCCAACTGCCTATGGAGCAGTTGTATCAGAGTGACAATGCCGTCAAGAACGCTGTTGTTAACTTCGGTGGTTTTTGTACCGGTGTTGTAGTGTCACCTGACGGACTTGTTTTCACCAACCACCACTGTGGCTTCGATGCCATCAGAACGCACTCTACCGTTGAGCACGACTACATGCTCAATGGCTTCATCGCCAAATCATTTGACGAGGAACTGCCGAACGAAGACCTCTTCGTCAGCTTTATGGTGGAGCAGAAGGATGTGACAGGCGAGATTATGCCTCTGTTAAAAGGTAAGAACACCAGAGAGAGGGCTGAGTGTGTCGACTCCATCGAGAATGCCTGGCAGAAGAACATCCGCCAGCAGGATTCCACCCTGCGTGTCGAGGTAAAGCCTTTCTACGAAGGCAACCAGTACTATATGACAACCTATCGTGACTTCAACGACGTGCGTCTCGTATTTGCCATTCCCAAGTCGATGGGTAAGTTCGGTGGCGAGACCGACAACTGGATGTGGCCGCGTCAGACCTGCGACTTCAGCGTGTTCCGCATCTACGCTGACCCCAAGACTAACGGTCCGGCAGAGTATTCAAAGGACAACGTTCCCTACCATCCAGCTTCATGGGCTCCTGTCAGCATGCAGGGCTATAAGCCTGGCGACTTTGCCATGATCATGGGCTATCCCGGCAGCACCAGCCGCTATCTGAGCAGCTACGGCATTCAGGAGCGCCGCGATGCCATTAATGCGCCGCGTGTGCAGGTTCGCGAAGTCAAGCAGGAGGTCATGCTGCGTCACATGCGTGCCTCTGAGGCCGTGCGTATCATGTACGAATCAAAGTATGCCCACTCCTCTAACTACTGGAAGAACTCTATCGGTATGAACAAATGCATCGACAGCATTGGACTGATAGCCCAGAAGCAGCAGTTCGAGGCCAAGATCCGCCAATGGCAGGACTCAACCGGCTATCTGAAGGGCGAACTCGACTTCGACCGTCTGGCAAAGCTCTACCAGCAGCGTATGAAGCTAACCCGTCAGCGCACTTTGTTCAGGGAAACCTTTTATTCTTTCGACGATGAAATCACAAAGCGTGCCTGGTATTGTAACTGGGGTATTCACGTCAAGGGACCGAAAGACAAGCCCAAGAAGCAGTATTTCGAATTCGAAGACAACAGCAAGGAGTGGGACATGGCTACCGACTGCGAACTGCTGACCGCACTCATCCGCAACTATGAGAAACAGACTGACAAAGAATATCTGCCTGATTTCTACAAGACCATTATTGAGCAGTACCACGGCTACTATGCCGCCTACGTTTATGCCCTCTATAAGAAGTCGATACTCATGCAGAGTGGCAAACCCATCTATTTTAACAAAAAGAGCTACGACAAGGACCTGGGTGTCCAGTACGGCAACTCCATCAATGAGATTTGGGCTAAGATCAATGCAGATATCCGACAGGTTACCCTCGACATTGCCGAGCAGGAACGACTGCTGTGTGCCGCTGTGCTACGTATGGAACAGGACATGCCGAATTATTCTGATGCCAACTTCACCATGCGCATGACCTACGGACAGATTGGCGAGTATTCACTGGGTGGTCGTCCCTCTGGCTACTATACGACAGCCCGCAGCCTGTGGGAAAAGATGCAAAAGGCTGACGAGAATTTCGAGTATTTTGCCGAACCCATCATGCACGAACTGCTCTCTAGCAAGGACTTCGGTCCCTATGCCGACCCGCTGACAGGCACCATGCAGCTCTGTTTCCTTTCCAACAACGACATCACGGGCGGAAATTCCGGCTCACCCATCTTTAACGGCAAGGGTGAACTCATTGGTCTGGCATTCGACGGCAACTGGGATTCGCTGGCTTCGGACATCTTCTTCGACCGCGATTTGGCACGCACCATCAACGTCGATATCCGTTTCGTTCTCTTTATGATAGACCGCTGGGGACATGCCGACCGTCTGTTAAAAGAGATAGGTGCAAAATAGTTTTTTCTTAATTTATTTGGCTGTTTAAGATAATTGTATTACTTTTGCAGCCGATTTTTATTACAAACAATTAACAATTTAGTATTTAGACAATGAAAAAGATTCAGATGATGATGCTCATGATGCTGACTGCATTCATGGGTTTTGCGCTCCAGTCATGTGGTAGCGACGATGACAACAAGTCCGAAGCAACAGACACCTATACTATGGCACTGGAAATCGTTGACAAGGGCGACCTGACAAGTGACGAAGCTGAATTTGTCAACGGTTTGATACAGGAAGGCATGAAAGATGCTAAAGATCTGACCGTGACCACCACTGAGACTAAGGCTAAGGCAGCTTTGGACGCCGCTATTCAGGTTTACAAGTCTGATCTTGAGAATGCTTTCAAGGGTTCTAAAAACACCAAAAAGTTCACTCTGGCTTTCATTCTGAGGAACTCTTCTAAGAAGGTCGTTTATCAGCGCAACGTATTGGTTGACGGTGAGAAAATCACAGTACAGTAAACCAAAACAACAATAACCAATAAAAAGCCACCTTCCGCACTTGGATGGTGTGACTTTTCCTGATTTCACTAGACACTTTTTCTCTTCATTAGCTGATTCTGTAGACGGTTTTGTTGTTGTCGTACTGAATCGATAGACACAAGCGAAAAAGCTGTGCTGATTTTGTTGACACTTCG
>Ga0247608_10002721_pt1 | contig 21549 bp, 17 predicted proteins | sample 176DNAGHGlowgp2_FD_193490 | JGI IMG/M metagenome (GOLD analysis project Ga0247608, IMG submission 193490) | Sheep rumen microbial communities from Palmerston North, Manawatu-Wanganui, New Zealand - 1766 DNA GHGlow gp2 | ecosystem: Host-associated > Mammals > Digestive system > Stomach > Rumen ...
TACCTGGTCTCCAGAGCTTGCACAGGACGTTTCTGCATTCCACAACATCGACGCAGAGGCTGAGTTGACAGCTATCCTTTCAGAGCAGATTGCTGCTGAGATTGACCGTGAGATTCTTCGTGACCTTCGTAAGGGTGCACCTTGGCAGGCACGTTGGGATGTCAATGGTTGGAGAAGAATGGCTGCATTCTCTACAAACTACACTCAGAAGGACTGGAATCAAGAGTTGATGACTAAGATTAACCAGATTTCTGCACAGATTCACAAGTCTACACTTCGTGGTGGTGCTAACTTCATCGTAGTATCTTCAGAGATTAGCGCATTGTTCGATAACTTGGAGTTCTTCCACGTATCAGATGCTTCAGCAGAGAGCGACCAGTACAACATGGGTATTGAGAAGATTGGTTCACTTAGTGGACGTTACACTGTTTATCGTGACCCATATTCTCCACACTGGTCAATTATCATTGGTCACAAGGGTAAGTCACTTCTTGATACTGGTTATATCTATGCACCATATGTACCAATGCAGTTGACTCCTACAATGTACAACCCATTCAACTTTGCACCAGTAAAGGGTATCATGACTCGTTACGCTAAGAAGATGGTTAACAACCGTTACTATGGACACGTTCGTGTTGACGGTCTTGTACACTGGTCAATCAATGAGTTCAGATAAATCACTGACTGAAAAAATTTCACTCTATATAAAAAACCTTGGGTACGAGTTACCCAGGGTTTTTTTGTTGTAAATAAAATATTTATAATAAAATTATATATATTATGCCAAGTAAAAGTAAATCACAACAGAGATTCTTCGGTATGGTTGATGCCTATAAGAAAGGCGAGTTGAAGAATCCAAGTAATAAGATAAAGAAAGCAGCAAATGGAATGTCCATGAAAGATGTTAAGGACTTTGCTGAGACAAAGCATGATGGTTTACCAGAAACAGTAGAAAATACCATTAAATCTAATTTATCAGACAAAGCTATAAAGTTAACAGAAAATGAATTGCATACTCTTGTGAAAGAATCTGTAATGATAATACTAAACGAGGCTTATAATGATATGAATTTTAATAATGACGTTAACGACGATGAACTTAGTGATGAATTAGAGGCTGTTGGCGCAATAGGAGAAGCTACACCAGAGGAAATAAAAGGTTGGGAAGAAGACCTTTGGATTAATGTTAATAAAACATTACAGAACGCTAATTATCTCTTCAATAAGACAAGGGATGAAAAATATGCTAAGATTGCTGAAATAATTGGAAATTCATTAGAACTTTTTCCAGAAGATGCAGAGAACATATATATGGGAATAGATTATGACCCAAATGCTGGTTATGGTGGATAAAATTGATAACATAATAAGAGAAAGTATAAATTCAGTTCTTGAAGGTTTGGATTTGGACCCAGTATACGGTACAGTTAGTATGAATGCGGACCATCAGAATTATGTGGACACAAATGATGCTTGGAGTCCACAGCCTTATTATTCTACAATTAATGGTCATAGAGTCATATCATTGTTTAGGAATAAGTGGGAGCATAACCCACTCATATGGGCATTGAAAAATAAAAAATGGAAATTTAAAAACCCACGTTATGATATAATGTTTCTTCTTAGGAGGTTAGTAGCAGTCACTAAAGAATTGCATGAAAATTTTGATGTTATCATCACAACACCATCATCTAGTAATCTTAATAATGAATTGCTAAGTAGAGTTGAGAAACTGATACCACATTCTAAGTCATATAAAAATTTCTTTGTAAAGTATAGTGCAAAAGAAGTATATGATAATTTACCGAATGCATATAAAAAAGAACTTAATGTATATTTTCAAAAAATGCAAGAGGTTAATAATGGGATATTCTCATACAAATACATTCCACCAAATTTTAGGAATAAAATTGGTGAAACCATGCATACAAACGGAGAATTAAAACTATCCAAAGAAATCAACGGAAAACAAATATTAATACTTGACGATACTGTAACTACTGGAAAAACGTTATCTGATTCGGCAAAGGCTCTTATGGCTACATTTGCTCCAGCAAGCATTACATTCTTTACGATAATGATACCACAAGATATTGATTCTTGATTTTTATACTAAAATAACTAATTATTTAAAATAGCACAGAAAAAGTTATATTTTATATGCAATACTTTTATATAAAACAGGGTAGTACACTGCCAACGCTTAGGATGGAACTTATTGAGGATGGAAGACACGATTTCAACAAGTTTCATGAGTGTATACAGGCTGCTGACATAACTTTTACAATGGTTAACATTGATACCAACATCACGAAGGTTGCTAAGAATAAGGCATATATCAAACTTCGTGAACATGATGACTGTACTGAGCAGTATGTCATCTGTTACGACTGGAAAGAGCGTGACACCAAGGAGGCTGGAAGTTATAAGGGAGTATTTGAGATAACCTTCAGCGGGAAAATAAAAAACGATTCCTATACATATCCAAACGGTATATTGAACATGCCGATTCGTGAGGAATTGATGATTACAATTTTACCTAAATAACTATGTTTAGTTTTGATGTAAAACCATATAGAACAAAGTCTGGTGGTATAACCAACCTCATATTGGTTACTGGTGATGCTACTGATTCCACAATCGAATATAAGGATGAAATGAAGAAGTTCGGTGCTAAGTGGATTGGAGCACTCAGAACATGGGGATGGTGGGGGTCTCAAGACCCAGCCAAGAACAAAACCATTATTGATACGATGGTTAGACCAGCTGTAGAGTTTCTTTTGTCGAAGGAAAAAAACCCAGGTAATGATGAAACGAGAAATGTGGTAAGTATTCTTGACAAGATTTTACAAGCTCTAAGTACTGAGAATACTGAGGCTGAGGAAATGGCTAATACAAATGTCTATATGACAAAGGCTCAGATTACAGAGAAAATATACACATTTAAATCAAAGCTTGTAAATACCGTAAGTAGTGAAGAGTTTAAGAGACTTATTATGCCTATCATGAAGGCTAGGAAGGCTCAAGGATACAGGTATTCATTTTCTAATGTAATCCTTATCTGGTGTCAAGACCCAGAGGCTACAATGGTTAAGAATAAAACAGACTGGTTAAAGGCTAACAGGAGAATTAAGCCTAATGCCCCAGCAATCGGATTATTCATTAAGACTGGAGGAAGCAGAAGATTTAAAGGAAGAGAGGAGAGAGCACGTGCTAAGGCAGAGTGGTTGAGAGATAACGGTTTTCAGTCAGAGGCAGAACTTTCAGTTGGAGACAAGGAGAGACTGAGACATTATCTTGATTCAACTGACGATAGTACAATATCATTCAAGCTTGGTTTCTATTTTTACGATGTTAGATTTACAGAACAGATTGAAGGTACTGAGGATGTTGTTGGTGACGGTAAGGCAGAAGTTCCTTGGTTCAATGATAGTGGTAATGAAACAATGGCTGTTAAGGAGAAAATCGAATGTGTTCTTGAGGTTGTAAGGGATTCTGGAGTTAATGTATCATCAACACCTAATCTTGGAGGTGCTCTAGGCGTATCTAAGAGTGGTTCTATAGAGGTTCTTGATAAAGCTAAACTCAACTCAAATTTCTTGATGACAATTACCCATGAGTTTGCACATGAATTACTTCATCAAAAGTATTTACATGATAACAACCCAGAGTTTGGACAATTCTATTTCGGAAGACCAGAGGGTAAAGGGTTTGTTGAACAACAGGCAGAGCTTACAGCATGGATAGTTTGTAATTTCTACGGATATGATATAAAGGAGGCAATTAACTATGCGGCAATATGGGGTATGAATGAAAAGAATGCTGTACATGCATTCGATACTGTTGCAAAGGTAGCTGACTTTATTATTAATAAAACTAATGAGAAAATTAAACAAAGAAGAGAAACAATGGTTGAGAATAAAGAACGTCTTAACGAGGTTAATTACACTGGACGTGATATTGCCGCAATGCTTGGAAAGGAAGCACTTGCTGTTTATGATAGGGGAATACAACAGCAACAGGAAGAAGAGGCTGGAATGCAAGAGGCAATGGAGAGCTTCAAGAAAATGGTAAATAAAATCAACGAATGCGATAAGAAGAGATTACAGGACGTTCTTGATTAAATTAATTGATAAATGTTATGGTAGAACCAATTTTTAAACCAGGTGATTATATTATTAATAGGTCAGCTGATGATATGGCTATAATCGATAAAGTTACGAAAAAGAATTATTATCATTTTAAGGTTTACTATGGTGGTATGTTCAATGAGTTTAAGAATGTAGAGGATAAGAGCTACGATTTGCAAGTGAATTACCAGAAATTCTTTGACCTGTGTAATGAGGAGGAAAAGAAAAAATTAGATGAGTTGATAAAAAATAGGGGGAAGTGAGTAACTTCCCTTTATTTTTTGATTCAGAATGGATATTTATAGTAAATTACGTAATTAAAATATTTAATAAAAATTATGGCTAAAAAATTTATAAGACATTTAGAGTTCTATGGTTTCCCAGACCAGAACACCTATGTTAGTGACATAAACGGCTGCTGTAACGTAGATTTGTCAGAAATCATCAAGAAAAACAAGGAGCAGGATGAGGAAATCCAGGACCTTAGCGATGAAAAAGCCAACCAGAAAGACCTCTTAGAGCTTTCTGGAACAGTTGAGTCGATGATTGAGGTGCAATCTGAAATCAACCAGGAGTTTGCTGAGACTATCAGTGGACATACACAAAGGCTTGATGATATTACTGATAAAGTAAACGAGATTAGTGACGCTGTTAACGATGCAATCTGTGGAATACAGAACCTGGGAGATAAAGTTGATGACGTTGTTGTAGACATTACTGAATTAAGTGGTAAGGTAGAGACCTTTAGTGCTAATACTCAAGATGCTATTACAGAGATACATGAAGAGCTTGATGAGAAGCTTGATAAGACTGAGGCTGAAGAAACATATGCTAAGAAGAGTGATGTTTACACCAAGGAAGAGACCGATGCAAAAATAGCTGAAGAACTTGAATCTTATGCAACAAAAGAGTGGGTTGAAGACAATTTCTTAACTCAAGAACAGGGCGATGCAAGATATGCTAGAAAGGAAACTGTTGATGCACTTAACGATAGAGTTAACAGTGCTATAACAGACCTTAATACAAAGATATATACGCTGAGTGGAAATGTTGCTGAATTCTCTGCTACGACCAACAACAGAATGGGTGTACTTGAAACCAACTTCGAGACTCTTAGAGGCGAGGTTAACAGGAAGATTAATACTTTAAGTGCAACCGTTGAAGCACAGGATGCTAGAATTTCTCAAAATGCTGATAATATTGATGCACTTGAGGATGAAATGGCTAGAAAGGCTAACCAGGCTGACCTTGAGGTTCTTGAAAATACTGTATCCAACCTTGCTGACCTTGTTGATACTAAGGTAAGTAAGACAGAGTTTGAGACTTACAAGAGTCATATTGTAAACGAGCTTAATAATCTTGATGATAAAAAAGCTGACAAGAGAGACCTTGAGGATACAAACGATAGAATTGATGAGCTTGAGGAAAAACTTAACCAGGAGAAGGAAGATAGGGCATCTGGTGACACATATATCCTTAACGTAATCAGTGGCATCAATGAGACAATTACTGAAATAAAGGAAGATGGTGAGGAATATGAGCAGAGAATTACCAACCTTGAGGATGGTTTGGCACAGGAAATTGCTGACAGGCAACAGGCAGACCTTGACCTCATCGGAGCTGAAACAGACCCAATTGAATATGATACAATATGGGGTGCAAAGAATTTCTCAAAGAATCAGAGAAGACTTGCTGTAAACGAGGCTAATGATTACACTAACCAGGAAATTTCTGGACTTAGGGGTGAAATGAATGCTCAGTTTAACCAAGTTGAACAGGAAATGTCCGCTAAAGCTTCAATTGAGTATGTTGATAACACGAAGAACGAACTTAAAGCAGAGCTTGAAGAAGAGATTGATGATGCTGTACAGGAAGAGGAAAACAGAGCTACACTTGTTGAAGGAAACTTGTTAAATAGAATCATACAGAATACTTCTGCAATCAGTGAAAACGATGATGATATTGACCTTCTTGCAAACAGACTTAATGCGATAACAGCATGGGATGGTACTAATCCAGATGAATACGTTAACACTGGAAATGGTGTATTGGATGTACTTCATAGGGAGTTCCACCAGCTTATTGACATATTAACACAAAAAGGTATATTGCCATAACAAAATAAAAGAGGTAGACCGAAATCTACCTCTTTTTTTTAGTTTATCATAAGAACATTTTTAATTGCTAGTTTATTTTCAACGTCATCCAACGTTTCTCCGAATCTGAAAAATATTCTTCCTTCCTCTGGATATTCGTCATAATCATCGACGTTTTCCCAGGCTAGGGCAATAATACCGTCAGTACAGTCCTGGAAACCGAAACAACATGAGTTTTGTATCAAATCTAGCTTAATTTTCATTTTAACGATATGAATTTCAGTTATAAACTTCTCATACGGCATAAGGTTGTTGACTAGACATGATGGTTTATACTCGAAGTTCTCTCCCCAAAACTCATCAATATTGGCTGTAAAAATAAACTCATATCTATAATATCCATCAGTTTCCTCTCCTATAAGCCTTATGAAACCAAGTCTAACATCTTCCTCTTCTTCGTTACTTAAGCTCAGAGAGTGGTTTAAATTCTCCATAATTCAATTTATCCTTAACTTTCTTAGAAGCCTCAAACTTAGTCATCTTAGACTTCATTAAATTCTTATATTCACCAATCTTCTTCAAGAAAGCTTCACTTTCAGCAAGCTTGTCAATAGGTGTTTCAGAAACAATGTCAAGTATCTGTTGTTCCTTCTCAGTTACACCATCCTGGAACTCTATCTCCTTGTCCCTCTTACCACCGTATGTAACGATTTCTTTATTATTCTCAAGAATATCCTTGGTGGTTTCATTTGTTGGCTCGTTTTTTTCATTCCAAGCCATCTTAAAATCTTTTTCAGCTTCTGCCTTCAACTCCTCCATAATAGCTGAAGTTTTACCGTCTGGCTTAAACGTTATAGGATGTTTCTTGAAATCATCAGACTCAAGAGTGTCAATTATCTTCTTAGACTCATCAGCATTTATAACCATTTTATTAGCTTCACATCTAATTTCATCGAGCCTGGTTTTGTCTTTATCCTGTGCCTCCTTAATGGCTTCCTTTATCTCTCGTCCTACTGAGTTTGCAGTTCCACTGTCTCCACGAAGCTGTCTAATCTTCTGGGCAATACCATATGACTTGTCAATGAGTTCTCTGTCAAGTTTTCTTTCAGCTTCTCTATCAAGAACACTTGCTCCTTCCAAAAATACCCTAGGTTCTTTCTTAGATATTATTTTCATACCAGTAACCTCTCCGTTTTCAAGGTCTAGGCATATAAAGCTGTCCTTATCAGCATCAAGTACAATCTTTACAATTTTGGATTCATCAAAATTAATATTCATAATCTCTTGTTTTTATAAAGTTATTTAGCAAGTACCTTTATATTCCCACTCATTCCGTGTCATATCGTACTGCATATTTTTATATTTTTTCTTTTGCTCTTTTTTTAATGTTTTGAGTTCTTTTATAGCATCACGATATTTCTTGCTATCTTCAGACCACAACTTCCTAAGATTCCAGTAAAGAGAACATAATCTCCAGAGTCTTACTGGATTAAGATAGAATATAAATTTACGGAATTTATATTTAAACGACTGCTCATCAGTACCCTTAAGTTCATATCCGTTAATAAACTGTTCCCTACTGATGCTATCTATATATTCAACTCTGTATTTAGCCATACCGAATGCTGCTTTTGAAAGTACCTGGAACATTCTTTTCTCCTGCTGGATTCTCGACATTGGTTTATGAATCACTTCCTCGAAAGCTTCAAAAGTATCAAAGTTCTTACGTTTACCTTCTCTAATCTCGGTTGCTTCCATAAACATGCCTTTAAGGAACTCATAATCTCTTGGTAATGATTTTATTTCCCAATAACTTAAAAGCCCTTTAACACCATTGTTGTAAATCTGTTTGTCTATTGCCATATTATTTATTTTTTTCGCTAACAATTATATTATCGATAATCTCCTGTTTACCCCTTACTTTATCAAACATTTCTTTATAAAAAGTATCGGAAAATACTTGATAATAAATAGTTACATCATTTTTTTGGTTTAACCTATGTATCCTATCTTCTGCTTGTAAGTTATCACCACTAACCCAACTGAAACTATTGAATATGGCAACCCTGGATGCTACAAGGGTGAGACCTACACCAGCTGACTGTATATTTCCGATGAATACTTTTATATCTGGATTATTCTGAAACCCCTCTACAGACTTATCTTTTCTCTTTGCTAGCATCTTACCATTATGCACTACGCAGATGTCCTTGAAGGCTTCCTTGATGGTATTCAGCTCCTCATCAAATGAACAGAAAATGACCACCTTATGACCAAGGTCGATACACTTCTGTGCAAGGTCTATAGTTCTACTTGTCATAGCATTTGCTAGCCACTGCCTCATCATGATACCTTCAACAATTTTCCTATGTTTCTCAAGTTCATGTGATGGTACTGTAGCCTTACTATTTTCACGTATGTATTCTTCCCATACTCTTGAATAACTTTCCCTTTCCTTTGACGTGAGATTATAGTTAAGAACCTTCACAGTTTTTTTCTTAAGTTCAAGGTCATTTTTATCTCTTCTAAGATAGAATGGTTTTATTATCTCCTGCAACTCATCCAAATTGGAAGCACCATCAGTTATCCATATCTTCTTGCATTTTTTATCAAGTATTTCATCTAATTCTTTCTTTTCATCATCATCAAGCTCATACCAGTTCTTTTTACCAACCTTTCCACAATATATTAGACAGTGTGCATCACGCTCTTTCCTATTGTAGAAGAATCTACCGTCGCAATACCTTTCAACATAATATTTCCAGTCATCAGCAACAGCAGCACCAATGATTTTAAGTATGTTGTAGAAGTTAATTGGTCTATTGGTTATTGGAGTACCAGATAACTCATATATGCCTTTAGGATTAGACCTTTTAACCAGGTCAGACATAATCTTGTAGAATCCACTGGTTGTATTAGACAGTCTGTGCGCTTCATCGATAATCATGAGGTCAAATCTTGACTGATATAGCTGGCTGTTTTCCATTGCCTCAGCTATTATATTTTTTTTCTTTGATACTCTCTCTTTTTCTTTGGTCACTCTGGTAATGATATCACCTTCAAGTTCCAATGAAGTCTGTTTTACAGTTTCCATAGGAATCTCGTAGAAATTCTTTAGGATATCATAGTTTATTATCGTAAACCTATTTTCCTTCCAATTTCTACCCTCCACTATTGTTATATCATCTTCATCAACGTACTGCATGAGTTCCTTCTTCCATGTAAGTTTCACTGAAGCAGGACAAACGATGAGAACTTTCTGATATTTGTCCTCAAGTGCTGCAACAATTGCACTGGTGGTGTTGTGGGTTACTATATGGTATTTTGATGTTACATAACTATGGTCTTCTGAATCAACAGCTATACACTGAGCATCTTCATTACCATCATATTCAACAGATTTTATTTTTCTTATACAATATTTTTTAAATGTCGGATTATATTTTTCAGCTTTATGCTTTAAATTAAATGGATTAAATTTTATTTGAATAATTACTGTATATTCTTTTTTTATAACACCATCTCGTTCTCTCTCATACAAATGAACCCTAGCAACACCCCCAAGAGATGTTACTAACTCACAAACATCATTTGCAAGTTTTTCAGAATTAGTTGAATATCTTATTTTATTTCCAGAAGCAATAGAACCGTCAGAATCCATTAATCCTCTAAGCAATTCTATTCTATTATTAATTGAATCTATTTTATATTCATCTGGTATAAATTTTTCATTTCCGTGTATATTCACTCCAAGACGTTTTATTTCATGTATATACTCATTATTTCTTGTTCCATCAGATTTAATAATTCTATATCTTGGGCAAGAAGCACTTCTATTTTCAGACAATGTATAGTTTTCTTTCAATAAAGTTTTAATCTTTACTGAAGTTTCTATTTCAGAGTCTGGTATAGATATGTTTATACCATTATTGCACATATTACCATCACCTATACAAATACCAAGAATGTATGGGTGTATTATATGTTCAACACCACAATAATTTATTGGTTTTACTATAGGAATCTCATATTTATAGTTGTGTACACTAGAATTTCTCCATTCTAGACCACCTTTAACAATTTCTTCTAAGCTTTTAACTTTCCACCCTTTATTTCTTCTTACATCATTTTGTGTTCTAACAATCCACAAATGTTCCATACCACATCTACAGAACGACCCGTCCGTAAACGTAACTTTATATATTGGTTTATCCTTATGTGGGAATATACCAATAACATTATGTTCTTTTCCGTCAGAACCAAACACCTTATCTCCTACCTTTATATCACCCATTCTTTTATATCCATATGGGGTTGGTATGAGAGACGAAACAGCCTCCATTTTCCCAAAGCCCATAACATCAGCGAGAATAGCCTTCTTTTTGCTTGTAAGGAACTTTACAGCGTCTTCCTGGTGAGGATAAAGGACACGACCAGAACGCTCGTTGTAGGGGCTGAAATCGATTTGTTTATTTTCCCAAGGTTCTGACAAGAAATCAGTAAGTATACCTTTCTTGGAAGCGAACATTTCCATTGCCCGTTCCTGTGACCTCCTGTATATGCAGTAAAAGTGATATGCAGTGGCTGTTTCCCCAAGAAACCAAGTAATCTTAAGTTTCCTAGGTGAGAAGTCAAGCTTAAGTTCTTCCATCTTCTTGTCTCCCCACCAATCAGCGACCTTAACAATCTTGTTAATCATCACTGGCTCTCTATCATAATTTAAAAGCACATAGTCAGCCTCGAAATCGTTAAGAGACTTCGAGCCATACACAAAGACACTGTTTTTAAGCTTAATTATATATGGGTTATCCCCAGAATAGTCTTTTAGAAGCTTATATGCCTTATCTATTTTTTCTAATGATAATGCCATATGTTATATTTTATACTCGTATAAAATATAACATATTTTTCCAAAAAAACAAGGTTTTTCCTAACTTTTTTAATTTTTTATTGTATTTAACCAGATATTTATAAAAAATAGTGTTCTATAATGATTATCAGATTAAATGAAACTCAATACAATACCATGAAGTTGTTGATGGAAGGTGCTCAAGCCAATAACGAAAAGGCTGCTAGAGATTACCTTCGTGTTCAACGTAGACTTAATGATGAGCAGGCTATTAAATTTATAGGTGAGGTAAAGCACGATATACCTAATTCGAGACTTGCTAAATCTAAGTTTATGCTTGGTGTTGTTAGAATTGTTTGTGAAGATAATGTTGTATCTGAAGATATTATAAAGTTCAATACACTGCTTAAGTATATTACATCAGATGCCCATGTAAACGAGTATGATAGAAATTTAAACGGTCTTACATATGATGAAATTAACTTGCGTTTCTCTATGATAATGGCTAATAATGTATCTGCTGAGAGAAACGAGTTATCATCAATGAATTACACTTTTAACCAGGATTATACAATAGTACCTATAAAAAGCCACGAAGAAGCTAAGGCATATGCCAAGTACACAACATGGTGTGTGACACAGCAGGAGAGTTTGTATAACACATACACATATGATAGTTTGGGTTTATTTTACTTTTGTTTAAAAAATGGATTTGAACAAATTCCTAAGGAAAAAGGAGAAGGGTGTCCTCTCGATGAATATGGACTTTCAATGATTGCTGTATCAATAACTCCAGAAGGTGCTCCTAATACTATAACGTGCCGTTGGAATCACGAGAATGGTGGAAGTGATAGTGTTATGACTCCAAAACAATTAAGTCATCTTATAGGGAGAAATTTTTATGAGGTTTTTCCACCTAAATATACAGAGCAGGAACTTAGACAGTTAGGGTATGTATCGAAAGATGAAGTGATTGAGATTCTGGAGAATAATGGAGACCCTAACCAATGTGCAAAGACTATAAAATACTTATTGCAAAGAAATGATGAGGACATAAAAAAGTACGTCAAGTACTTCTGTTATGGAGTAGATGATAATGATGAAGTTCATGAATACAACTCATTGAATGAACTTGAAAGAGACGGACTTGATAGAGAATGGGCAACTGAGGTGTTATACGTAGATATGGGCGGCGGGCGTACTTTGCAAAATCCTGTAATATATGATGATTTTGGAGAGCCAATACCAGCATCAGATGTATGGGTTGAAAACTTCTATGACACCAATTTTGAGTCTATATTTGTTCTTAAAATGCCAGATGGTAAATATAACATTATAAATGGTATTAGGTCACCTAAATTAATACTTCCAAAAAATGCTGATAGGGTACTTACAGATTACAGCATATTTCCATTAGAAGGGAGAAGTGGTTGGTATGGAAGAGAAGAAGCACAACGCATAGTGTTTGTTGCTGAATATGATAAGAAGTACGCTTTATTCTCTGATAATGGAGAACAATTGAGCGATTTTTATAAACAAATACGTTTGGAATATAGGTATAACCCAGACTGCCCTTACAGGGTGAGGAATTTTGAGAACATGGATAATGTTCTAGGTTTGGATGGAAAACCATATCTTCCATTTTGGTGCGATTATATATCAAATCCACCTAGTATAACAAAGAATAAACCTGGAATAGTGAAATACAACGGTCTATATCACTTTGTAAGCCCAGATGGTAATAAAATAATTGGGGATAAAAATGGTTATTCACACATAATGAGAGCTTACGAAGGTAGATTTGGGGATAAGAGAGAAGTATATATTTGCGAATACGTAAATGGTGGAAAATCATATGTAGAATTTAAAAATGGAAAAGTTATAAAATTATCAGTATAATATGGCAGAAATAACATTTAATGGAAGTAAAACAAGACGTGTTCCGATAAATAGGAATAGTCTGTTTTACGATGCTGAATCTTTCGCAGTTGAGAGAGATATAGGTAAGAACTACATAGAACAGGACATGGGACAGGCAGTTGTTCTGTACCAGGTTGATGCACAGGAGACACAGACTGATGCTGTATATGGTGAGACAGAACCAGGCTCTGTAAAGTATAAACCACCTGTTGAAATACCTTGTGTTTACAAGATAGAAGCCCCAGAGCTTAAGTCATATGACAAGAACAAGAATCTTGGTACATATAACAAGATAGGAAAGCTGACATTCAGTTATTACAAGGAAACTATAGACGAGCTTGGAGTACAGATAAAGAAGGGTGATTATGTTGGTGTGCAGATAACACCAGAGCTAATGCTCTACTACGTTATAAACAACGTAAATCCTAACTATGATAACGGTCATACACTGTGGGGTACAATACCATTGTACTACACATGTATTTGTAGTAGTGTTGATTCATCTGAATTTACTGCTTAAAATATGTGCATTTTATAGACTGAAAAAATATTTATAGTAAATTATAGAATAAAATAAGAAAAATATTTAAATAATTATGGCAGTACAAAAAAGAAAAACAAGAATGTATGAGCCTTGGGGCTACAGGGAGGAAGATAATTACATAAGTAATGCTTCCAGGTTTTTCCAGGACCTTGAGGAGTTCTTTTCTGGTGCTAAATATAATAAGGAAGACAATAAGATTCATTTCTATAACCACAATGGGGAGGAATTGGAGGATTCTGCCATTGATGTCGCTGAATTTGAGCAGGAGACAATCATTGAGGAAGCTTATTATGATAAAAGTACACAGGAGATTGTAATCATTTTCACTAATGGTGATGAGGTTAGAATTGATGTCAAAGACCTTATAGACATTAATGAATTTGCTGATGGATTGCAAGTAAATGACGGAGTTGTAAGCCTTAAGCTTGTTGATGGAGATGGAACTGAAAAGTACTTGTCAGTTGATGAAAATGGTCTTAGTGCGCATCTTCTGGATATCGTTATACAGGATATCTATGAGAGGATAGCAACAGAGATTGCACGTGCTACTTCTGAAGAACAAAGAATTGAAGCCAAGCTTGACCAGGAAATTGAAAGAGCAACTTCTGCTGAAACAAAGATAGCTGAAGACCTTGCAACTGAAATAACACGTTCAACGAGAACTGAACAAGCCTTAAATTCAAGAGTTGATACACTTAATGACGAACTTGATTCTGAGGAAAGCCGTGCTCAAGCAGCAGAGCAAGAACTTAGATTGTTGCTCACTGGTGAGATTTCAAGAGCAACATCCGCTGAAACAACCCTTGATGATAAGATTACATCATTAAGGCAGGCTCTAAATAATGAGATTGATAGGGCTACAAGCGCAGAGACATCACTTGACAATAAGATTGACCAGGAGATAGAGGACAGGAAATCAGAAGCTATTGCCAGTGCTGATTATGATGATAACAACAAGACAATCGACTTCTACAATGCTAATAACGTGAAGATTGATTCCATTGATGCAACACCTTTTATAACTGGTGGAATGATTGATAGTGTTTATGTTGACCATGAAACAGAAGAACTTGTAATAGTATGGATTGCTGAAACTGGAACTGAAGAAACAAGGATTTCTCTCTCAGAAATATTCAATCCAGATGATTACTATACAAAAGGAGAAATTGATGAAATCATATCTGGAATTACTGAATCTGAAGAAGACCTTGAAGACAAGATTGCTCAGTTAAGGCGAGCACTTAATGACGAAATTGATAGGGCAACTGGAAAAGAAGAAGAACTTGATGGGGAAGATATTGCAAGTGGAAATATTTCTTCTGATGCTACATTTTCGATGACTAGAAACAATGGTAACATAATAACATTTACTTCAGCAGAACAGATTGACCTCGAAGCTGGAGAATTTTAATGAAATAATTTATTAATAACAAAAAAAAGAATATGGCAAATTTTAGGTATTCACATTTATTTACCACTAAGACTGGTAATGCAGCACTACAAGCTGCTGCTGCAAAGTTAAATGCTGCTGAAATTGCACTTGCTATTACTGATGGAGAAGAGAAGATTCTTTTCAAAAATGCAGAGGGTGAGGTTGTTTCTGTTGCAACTGAGGAACAGATTGCGGCATTACTTGCAAACAAGACTGATTATATCGTTGATGGTACTAACGGTAGGTCACTTATGTTTAACGAAGCTGACGGTGGAGGTGCTAAGTTCGAGCATAATGATGGCACATGGTCATTCGCAGGAGTAAACGATGGAGGTAAGAATGGTCTTGCTGGACAGATTTATGCTGTTGACTCTCAGAATGATTATAAGGGTACTAAACTCGATGTTACTGTTGGTGGTTTATACTACACCAAGGGTGAAGAGAGCGGAAAGCCTGTAGCACAGAGAGACGTTCCAGCAAACGAGGTTGCTGTTAAGAGTGACATCAGCGGAGCAAGTGCAGACTTGGATGCAAAAATTGAGAATGAAAAGCAGAGAGCTTTGAGTGCTGAGACTGAACTCCTTGATATTATTGAGGATGAAGTTGCTGAACGTAAGGCAGAAGCTGTTGCTAGTGTTGATTATGACGAGAGTGGAAAGACAATTGATTTCTACAATGCTAACAACGTGAAGATTGATTCCATTGATGCAACTGCATTCATCAAGGATGGAATGATTGACAGTGTTACACTTGTAACTGAGAGTGGTACTACTTACCTTGTAATTGTATGGAATACAGATGCTGGTAAGGAAGAGACAAGAATCGACATTGGTGACTTGTTCAATGCTGACAATTACTATACAAAGTCAGAAGTAAATGACATTGTTAGTGGTTTGACTGATGCTGTTGCAGAAGAGGAAGCACGTGCAATTAGTGCTGAGACAGCATTACAGAATGCAATTGAAGCTGAAGAAACTCGTGCAACAAGTGCAGAAACAGCATTACAGAATGCAATTGAAGCTGAAGAAACTCGTGCAACAAGTGCAGAAACAGCATTGCAGAATGCAATTGAAGCTGAAGCAGAAGCAAGAGATGATGCTGATGTTAAGAGTATGAATGTTGATGCTAATGCAGGTATCACACTTACACTTGGTGATGGCTCTACAATAGTTGCAACTGAGGCAGAAGAGATTACTCTTACAGCTGGCGAATTTTAATTAATGTAAAAACAAAACTATTCTAATAAAATGAGTGTTGGTTACGGTGTAACCGATACTCATTTTTTATTTATCATGGATATTTATAGAAAGAAAAAAAAAATATCTATGAAAAAATTTTTAAGAGTATTCAGAACTGAAGAAGAATATTTAGAATATACAGCTAGCACAGAATTCAATTTGAATAGTGTGTCTAGGTGTAGGGAAGGCAGTTTGGTATTTTATGACCCAGCAGACTGCGGTAGCCAAGGAATACATAGAACAATAAGTGGTGAAACATATTGCAATGGGTATGATAAATATGTTTATCTCTACAAGCAAGTATCTTATGATGATGGAGTCACCTGGGAAACAACAGCAACAACATCTTCACTTATCGAGAAAGATAGTGAGGATTGTGGATATGTGCCACCAACTCCACCTAGTGATTGGGATATAACAGCCAAGTTCAATGTAACTAGTACAGGAGATTTAAGAATTGCAAGTGTAATAACTGGATTTAGTAAGATTGAAATAGATGGTGTTGAAATGAGTCCTAGAACTGGATATGATTTTAGAACAACTGGTGAACACACAGTTAAATATAAACTAAACAATACAAATATTAGTGCTAGAAGTTTCGAACAATGTTATAGGCTTACAAATGTTGAAATAGGAAACAATGTTACAAGTATTGAAGTTGCTGCTTTTTCTAATTGTTATTACCTTTCTAGTTGTACAATAGGTAATAGTGTTACAAGTATTGGTGTTAATGCTTTCGAATATTGTACTAGACTTACTAGTATAGTTATTCCAGATAGTGTGAGAAGTATTGATAATCAAATTTTCCAATATTGTAGCGGTCTTACAAGTTGTACCATAGGAAGTGGTGTTACAAGTATTAGTAATTCTACTTTCTATAATTGTACTAGTCTTACAAGTGTAACAATACCAAGTAGTGTTACAAGTATTGGTGGTGCTGCTTTCGGATATTGTAGTAGCCTTACAAGTATAGTTATACCTAATAGTGTAACAAGTGTTGGTGATTGGGCTTTCAGAGATTGTACTAGTCTTATAAGTGTAACAGTTGAAGCCACTACACCTCCAACATTGGGTAGAGACGCATTTAACAATACAAATAACTGTCCAATCTATGTGCCTTGTGATAGCGTAGATACTTATAAGGCAGCAAGCATTTGGAGCACTTATGCAAGTAGGATACAAGCAATACCAGGAAGTTGTCCACCTGTGCTTACAGGTATATTTAATGTAACTAGTACAATTAACAGAACGAGAATTGCATATAATACAAGCGGATTTAGTAAGATTGAGATAGATGGCGTTGAACAACAGAGTGTAACAACATTGTATGTATTTGATACGACAGGTGACCATATTGTTAAATATTATTTAGTTGATAATACAAGTATTGGTGATATGGCTTTCCATAATTGTACAAGTCTTACAAGTGTAACTATCCCAGATAGTGTTACTAGTATTGGTCGTAGTGCTTTCTATAGTTGTAGTGGTCTTACAAGTTTAAACATTCCAAGTGGTGTAACAAGTATTGGTAATGCTTGTTTTTCAAGTTGCGTCAGTCTTCCAAGTATAGTCATACCAAGTGGTGTTACAAGTATTGGAGATAGTACTTTCGGTGGCTGCTTGAGCCTTACCAGTTGCACTATAGGTAGTGGTGTAACAAGTATTGGTGAAGGTGCTTTCAGAGGCTGTAGTGGACTTAAAAGCATAGGACTTGTTGGTAGTGGGGCATCTTTAGAAATTCCAATTGGTATTACAAGCATTAGTGATAGAACTTTCGAGGGTTGTAGAAGTCTTACAAGTGTAACTATCCCAGATAGTGTGACAGCCATCGGCTGGGGTGCTTTCAATACTTGTAGTGGTCTTACAAGTTTAAACATACCAAGTGGTGTAACAAGTATTGGTGAATTTGCTTTTTCTAATTGCAGTAGCCTAATAAGTGTAACTATCCCAGATAGTGTCACAAGTATTGGTAAATCTGCTTTCCGTGGTTGCCGTAGTCTTACAAGTATAGATATACCAAGCGGTGTTACAAGTATTGGTGAATATACTTTCCAAGGTTGTAGTGGTCTTACAAGTGTAACTATCCCAGATAGTGTTACAAGTATTGGTCGTTATGCTTTCAGTGAATGTAGTAGTCTTACAAGTGTAGATATTCCAAGTGGTGTTACAAGTATTGGCTGGGTGGCTTTCTATTATTGTACTAGTCTTACAAGTATAAAAGTAAATGCAATAACACCACCAACTATTGCAATTGATGCATTTGACAACACTAATAACTGTCCAATATATGTTCCATGTGATAGTGTAAACGCATATAAGTCAGCAACCAATTGGAGTGATTATAGTAGCAGGATTCAAGGTGATTGCTAGACGCTAATAATAATAAAAAAGGAACAATCATTTATTATTTGATTGCTCCTTTTTATTGTTTAAAAATATTTATAGAATAATAACTAGTGGTGGAATATTAACACCTTGGTTTAATTAAAATAATAGATTTAATAATCAAAACGAATGGCAAAATTTAGGTATCACCACATTAAAAGTAGTGTGGAAGGTAAAGCACCAACAGCAGAACAACTGAAGGTTGCTGAAATCGCTGTTAATGATTTCGCTGGTGGCGAAAAACTTTTTATAAAGAACAACAAAAATGAGGTAGTGGATTTCCCACGTGGATATTCAAAAAATGATATTAATGTATTAATATCGCAACTTCTCACAAGAATTGAAAATCTTGAAGAAATGGATGGCGTAACTGTAGCTGATGATGCAACTACAGTTCAGACAGCATTACCTGGTTCAAACATTGTTCTTACTTCAACTGAGGCGGTACAGGCTCTTACGGCAAACACTGAATTTAACACAATTACAATCGTTGGTGGAAATGCAAATAATGGCGACATCAAGACAATTGCAAGTGATAAGGTTACTATTGATGGTTTGACAATCAATGGGGGTAAGGGTGCTTCAAATGGTAGAATACAGATTTCATCAAATACAGTAGATATTAAGAATGTAAAAATTAAAACTGGTTCTACTGCATATAATGTATTTGAATCATCACAGAACACAACAATGCCAGAGTACTTCACAAAGGAGTATAATGTATCCAACTTGGCAGTTGACAATACATTACTCAATCATAACATATTGAACATTTATACATTGGATAATGATGCTGTTATCAATATTAAGGATTCTTACTTGAATCTTGATGTTGACAAGTCTAACTTACTAAGGCTTGCAAACTATACCAATGCAACTGGTGTTACAGTTAATTTCGAGAATGTTGAATGGACATATGAAAACGCTCCTGCAAGTGATTGGAGTTGGGCTGGACTTGTAATCTATCAGCCAGCATCTAGTGATGTGGCACTTGGTGGAAACATGAGCAAGATTGCAACTTGGACATTTAATTTCAAGAACTGTAAATATAATGGAGAGAAAGTTAATTCTGTAAACTATGGAGAGCATAGCCAGGTTATCTATGGATATGATATCAATAGGACAGGTAATGTATCAGACATCTCATCAATAGTGAGAATTAATTTTGAATAATTGATTAAAAATAAAATAATAATAGAATTTATATTCAAAAGCTATGGCAAAATTTAGATACCAACACATTAAAAGTAGCGTGGAGGGTAAAGCACCTACCGCAGCGCAGATAAAAGTTGCTGAAATCGGTGTTAATGATTTCGCTGGTGACGAAAAACTTTTTATAAAGAATAGTGATGGAGAAGTTGTCGATTTCCCACGTGGATATTCAAAGAATGATATTGATGAACAGCAAGAGGTTGTAACTGCTGCACTTAATGACCTGGAAGATAGGAAACTTGATGCTAGCGCATATACTCCAACGGACTTATCAAATTATTATACAAAGTCTGAGATTGACGAACAACAAGAAGTAGTAACTGCTGCACTTAACGACCTTGAGGATAGGAAACTTGATAAGACTGATTATGACGATGATTTAGAGGTTATTACTGCTGCACTTAATGACCTTGAGGATAGGAAACAAAACACGTTAAGTGCTGGAACTGGAATTAACATCACGGATGACATTATATCAGTAACTGGTGGTTCTACAGATGTTGAAGAAGAATTGGAGGTTATTGCCGCTGCACTTAATGACCTAGAGAGTAGGAAAGCAAATGAAACTGACCTTGAGGAAATTGGTGAAGCAACAGCATACGCATTAAACGACCTTGAATGTAGAAAGCAAAATATATTAAGTGCTGGAACTGGAATTGACATTACGGATGATGTAATATCGGTAACTGGCGGCTCTACAGATGTTGAAGAGGAATTAGAAGTTATTACTGCTGCACTTAACGACTTAGAAGATAGAAAGGCTGATAAAGACGAGCTTGATGACCAATTTGAAGTTATTGCCGCTGCACTTAATGACCTTGAGGATAGAAAACTCGATAAGACTGATTATGACGATGATTTAGAGGTTATTACTGCTGCACTTAATGACCTAGAGAGTAGGAAGGCAAGTAAGACAGAAGACCTTGATGGAATCAAGTTAAAGAAAATAACTCAGAGTGATTATGATGCTCTTGTTCAAGCTGGAACGGTTGACCCTAACACACTCTATATCATAACCGATTAATGTGTATGGCTAATAGTAAATTGTTTTTAAATAGTATAAACATTGGAAGTGCCAAACTTGGTACTTCTGATGTTATATTGTATTTGGGGGAAGAGTTAATATATCCATTGGGGTCATCAGTTGATATCACATATGATGTTGCAACATATAATGGTGTATTACAGACAGCACAAAATATTGTTGTTACAGATAAAAGCGGTAATACATTAGTAGAGAATGTTGATTATGTTGTGACTGAAAACAATGGAGGTATAAATGCAGGAAATTATCCTATTGTTATATCAATGATGGGACAATATCAAGGTACTGCAAGAACTAATTTCGTAATTAATAAAGTTACCCCAACCGTATCAGCACCAACAGCAATAAGTGGTTTGATATATAATTCATCACAGCAAGCACTTGTAAATGCTGGCTCTACTGATTATGGTACATTAAAATACAGTACTGATGGAACTAACTATAGTGTCGCAATACCAAGTGGAACTACTGCTGGAACGCATACCGTATATTATAAGGTAGAAGGCGATAGTAATATAAACGATGTTGCTGCACAGAGTGTTGTTTGCTCAATTGCAAAGGTCACTCCTACTGTAGTAGCCCCAACCGCAAAAGTATTGACTTATAATACTCAAGCACAAGAACTTGTGAATGCTGGCTCTACGGATTATGGCACTTTGAAGTATAGCCTTAATAATTCTACATGGTCAACAAGT
>Ga0247608_10002722_pt1 | contig 21547 bp, 16 predicted proteins | sample 176DNAGHGlowgp2_FD_193490 | JGI IMG/M metagenome (GOLD analysis project Ga0247608, IMG submission 193490) | Sheep rumen microbial communities from Palmerston North, Manawatu-Wanganui, New Zealand - 1766 DNA GHGlow gp2 | ecosystem: Host-associated > Mammals > Digestive system > Stomach > Rumen ...
CGTCATCCTTCAGGGGGAGCAGGGCATTGAGCAAACTGATGACGAGATGTTTGTGCTCGCCAAATATCTTCTTGAAGGTCAGGTCGGCTTTCGGGTCTAAATACTTTGCCATAATCGATTTCTCTTGGTTTTTCTGCAAAATTACAAATATTTTTCAAATAAAAGTACTCTTTTTTAGAAAATGTACTCATTACCGTTTAATTTTGCTATAGCTGGACTACTTCCTTCGCAAGAATTTGGAATATTCCATAAAATGTTGTACTTTTGCACGCAGTTAATAGTTTTATTACTGATGGCTAAGACTTTGAGGTTTGGGACTTTTGCAGTTCTTCTGGTAATGACGTTGGGCATGATGATGACATCATGCAGCAAGGATGATGACCCAACAGAAAAGGAGCAGCTTATACCAAACCCTGACGAAGACACTGGGAATGATGAACCGCAGGAAGACGATGGCCATGGCGATGATGCCCCTCAGCCAGAGGAGCCGGACTTAGAGACAGTGGCACGCATCACAGAAACCGTCCGCTATGAGCAGGCCAAGGCAACGGTCTATAACATTGAATATCCATCGACGGACCCCTTCGGGCAGCCTGTCACCCTTTCCGGTTCCATTATTCTGGGCGATGAGGTTATGGCCGACCACCATGCGCGTGGCGCAGTGCTTTATAATCATTATACCGTCTATCAAAAGGACCAGTGTCCCTCACACGGCGAACTGGACATCCTGCTGAAAGTGGTGGGTAGCAAGCTCTTTGCCGTGGCAGCCGACTACTATGGCTTTGGAGCTACTGAAGACAAGAATCAGGCCTACTGCATAGCCAGTGTCAATGCTCAGGCCAGCATCGATGCCCTGTTGGCCGCACGCCAGCTGTTGGCAGAGCAGGGCTTCACATGGGACGACTATCTGTTTAACCTTGGCTATTCTGAAGGCGGACAGACGTCGATGGGCGTGCTGAAGCTGGTAGCCGAGAAGTATCCCGATATCCATATCACTCATACTATTGCCGGAGGAGGACCTTACGACATCACGGAAACCTATCGCCAGTTAGTGAGTGCCGGTGAAACTTCAATGCCCTCTACTGTCATCAGCGTCCTGTTGGCTTACAATGAGTACTTCCAGATAGGCATTCCTAATAGTGACATGTTCATGGAACCTACGTTGTCACGCATCGATACCTACCTGTTGAGTAAGCAATATAAGCGTGCAGAGATGGAAGGAGTGCTGGCGCCCTACAAGATAGCCGACTGGATTAATCCCGTATTGTTCAACTATGACAGTGACATCTCCAGAAGCCTGATGAAAGTATTCGAGCAGGAAAACCTCTCTAAGAACTGGATACCACGGGGCGACGAACGCATCAACATCATCCACAATAAGCTGGATGCATGTGTGCCTTATACCAATAGTACACAGATGATTGACTTCTTAACACAGAAAGGGTTCTCTGTCAGTCACTATCCTGCACCGCGCACTTATCAGGACGGTTCGGTCTATGTCACAATGGGCGACTGGAAGCCTCTTTCCCCGGCGCTGGGTGCTCACGAGTTTGGGGCCATTTTCTTTATCACGGACCTAATACAGGTTATCTGTCACTACCTTGACATCCAGCCGTGGTTCACCATTGAACCGTCGGAACTGGAAAATCTATAATCGATTTCTGTTATCATTATTCACTGTTCACGATACAATCAACATGATTACTATTATGGCAAAGAAATTTCATTCACTGTTCCTCATGCTGACGTTCATGGGTGGCATGATGTGCTGTACGGCATGTAGTAGTTCTGACGATGAGGAAACACCAGTCGTACAACCAGCAGAACCTGCTGATGACCCTTCTAAGCAGGAAGAACCGAACATCCTGACAACCAGGTCAGCAGAACTTAACCGAGACATGTCGGGGTTGAACTTCAAGGAACTGGAACCGCTTTATGAGTCGGTCCAGCTGATGACTCCTTTACAGATGGCTCCGAGAAGAGCTGACGATGGTGAGGTCTTTATAAAGGCTTTCTATTCCAAACTGTCAGTACTGTTGGCTTTGTTGCGTGGCGAAAATGTGGAGCTTCCCTATGGGCGGCGCTTCACCTTCAAGTCGTTCAACGATGTCCTGGAGGCTACATGGGATGTCTCTGGTACGCTGGTATTGGGCATGACGGGCAACACTTTCTTCATTGGCGATGTCACAAGTGGTTCTGGCGAGATGAGTCTTACTACGAAGGACGGCATCGTCTATACCATTAAGGCAGAGATAGAGAAGGACACTTATATAGCTAATTGGAAAATCAATGTGACCAGTGCCCGTCTGCTGACCGTCTATAAGGGAAATGAGCAAGTGCTGCAGATTACGTCAGGCTCTGAACGCAAGAGTGCCGTCTGGTTGCCGTTCATTGCCAAAGAGAGTACCTATGACGGAGAAATCCACTACAAAGACTATGTCATTACCCTGTCAGCCTTCCGTGAGAGCACCCATGAGCGGCATGTAGATCTGACTTATTCTACGACGGAGAGCACGACACCTCTGCTGGTGATGAGTGCCGAAGTCACTGACGATGCCAGCATCATTAAACTGCTAAAGCATGACATCACCTTCAAGGCAGACTACGTAGTGTCTGCTCTCGACGGAATGATGAGGTTTGTTGGGACGGTTAATAACATCAACTACATGGTGGTTGACGGCGTGAAGATAGCTAAGCTGATGGAGGAAGGCACCACGTCTAAAGACGACTGCGACAAGTTAGTGAAGGATTTCAACGATAATCTCTCTATGAAGATGTTTCTGAGTGATCTCGATTTGGGCATACTGTTTATGAGTACGGTCTATGATGCAGAACAGGAACTTTACAGACCCACCGTCATGGTGAACTCACAGTTGCTGGGTGAGGGCGATTATGCACTTACTGACATCCTCAAGAGTCTGGGTGTCAACATGGATGGCATCATGGTGGCCATGTCCCATCTTGATGACTAATGGAACAGCATAGTGCTTTTTGTGTTTATTGATGCACACGCAGAACAATCCTTCATGACCCATGAGCTATCAGCAACAGTGGCGCCGACTGGCTAAAACTTACGATGCGAGCGAGGCAAAAGCCTTGCTTCGCATTGTTTATGAGGTGCGCTATGGTCTGTCACTCTCCGACTTACTGGTGGGGCGCGATGTCGTAGTTCCACAACAGGAACTGGAACAAATTGTTCTCCGACTGGAGCAACACGAGCCTGTGCAATATATTCTCGGACAAGCAGACTTCTTCGGACGCACGTTCAGGGTTACTCCTGCCGTGCTCATACCGCGTCCAGAGACAGGAGAACTCTGTCAGTGGGTGGTAGACGAGGTCAGAGACAAGAGACAAGAGACAAGTGAGGACCTCTCTGTCCTTGACATTGGCACGGGCAGCGGATGTATAGCGATTACGCTGGCGGCAGAACTGCCGGAAACAAAGGTGGCGGCATGGGACATCTCAGAGGAAGCACTACAGGTGGCTCGGAAGAATGCCCTGCTGAATGGCGTCAGCGTAAGTTTTGAACTCCATGATGCCCTATACACTACTGCTGCCACACAGCGCACGGTGGACATCATTGTATCGAATCCGCCATATATATGTAATAAGGAACGCGCGTCAATGGAACCTAACGTGTTGGACCACGAACCACACACGGCACTCTTTGTACCCGATGATGACCCACTGCTCTTCTATCGCGCCATTGCTCACTACGGACAGACGGCCCTTCGCCCTGAAGGCAATCTCTACTTCGAGATAAACCCCTTATATGCAGACCCCTTGTACGCGATGCTAACAGCAATGGCATACCACGACATCATCATCAAGGAAGACCAATATGGCAATCAACGAATGATACGAGCATGCTTATGAAGACCGAACAGGAAGCCTATCTGACGTTGGCCGCTCTCTGTGCGCAGGCAGAGCACTGTCAGTGGGAAATGATGGAGAAGATGCGGCGCTGGGAAGTGGACGATGCTGCCCAAGCCCGAGTGATGGAACGTCTGGTCAAGGAACGTTATGTTGACGACGAGCGTTACGCCCGTGCCTTCGTCAAGGACAAGGTTCGCTACAATAAGTGGGGGCGGCGCAAGGTGGAGCAGGCCCTGTGGCAGAAACATATCGCTGACGACATCCGGAGTCGGGTGCTTGACGAAGTCGATGACGAGGAATACCTCAGCGTATTGCGTCCTCTGTTGATGCAGAAGCGCAAGAGCACGAAAGCCCAGAGCGACTATGAGCTCAATCAGAAACTGATGCGCTTTGCTTTGGGTCGTGGTTTTACTTACGACATTATCCGGCAATGTATTGACATAGAGGAGGAATGAAACTTCAAATGTCAAACTTCATGCTTCAAACTTAAATGAACTGGTGGACAAGGATACTTGACTTTATTTCGCCGCGCCATTGCGTAGTCTGTGGCCAGCGCTTAGCTCCCACCGAGCGTTCGCTTTGTTCGACGTGTGTGCTCCGACTGCCGCGCACCACCTACCAGTTTACCCCTGACGACAATCCGATGGTGCAGATGTTTTGGAAACTCACTCCTGTGCGCCACGCTGCAGCCCTCATGTATTACGAACCACACTCGGAGATGGCGCGAATGGTTTATCAGCTGAAATACCGTGACCGCCCTGACATAGGTGAAGATATGGGACGCCTAATGGCAAACGAAATGCAGATGGCACGCTTCTTTGACGGCATTGACGTGCTGGTTCCCGTCCCCCTGTCTCGCAAGCGACTGCGTCAGCGCGGCTATAATCAGAGTGAAGAGTTAGCCCGCGGTGTCAGCGACATTACCGGCTTGCCCGTTGCTCCCAAGGTACTGCACCGCAAACACTTTGTACAGAGCCAGACTTTGTTGAGCCGTTACGAACGCCGGCAGAATGTCGCTGACATGTTTGAGCTGCGTGACGGCATGGCTCTGCAGGGCAAGCACGTGTTGCTCATCGACGATGTCTGTACTACGGGTGCAACGCTTGTAGCCTGTTGCGATGCTCTTCGCGACATTCCCGGTATCCGCATCAGCATACTCACGCTTGGTTTCACCAGGAGCTGATTTTTAGTTGATAGTTCTCTGTTTATGGTCAAGCATTGGTGTGCAACCGTTTGCATATTACATTAAAATAATATTGAACGTTGTGCTATGAACTATGATTTTTAATTACTATCTTTGCACCATCGAAACTAATAACCCCGTGAATATGAAACGTTTATTAACTTCCATCATCATCCTGCTGGCCACCCTGCCCATGCTGGCACAGGGATGGCCTGAAAACTATGGCGGCGTCATGCTCCAGGCATTCTATTGGGATAGCTATGCTGACACCCAGTGGGTACGCTTAGAGAAACAGGCCGACAATCTTGCTACCACCTTCGATCTGGTGTGGATTCCCCAGAGTGCCGACTGTGGCGGACAGTCCATGGGTTACGACGACCTCTACTGGTTTCCCGGTCACTACAACAGTTCTTTTGGCACCGAGTCAGAGTTACGTTCGCTCATCAGCACCTTCAAGAGCAAGGGCATGGGCACTATTGCTGATGTAGTCATCAACCACCGTAAGAATGTTTCTAACTGGGTGGACTTCCCTGCCGAGACTTACAATCGCGTGACCTATCAGCTGAAGTCGACAGACATCTGTGCTGACGATGACGAAGGAGCCTGCAAGTCGTGGGCCTCTCAGAACGGCTATTCAGTCAGCAAGAACAATGATACCGGTGAAGGCTGGCCCAGCATGCGCGACCTCGATCATAATAGCGAGAACGTACAGACGAATGTAAAAGCCTACTTAAAAATGCTCCTTGACGACATGGGCTATGCCGGTTTCCGTTACGACATGGTAAAGGGCTACAGTGGCTCTTTCACCAAACTGTATAACGAGTACGCCCAGCCCCAGTTCTCGGTGGGCGAATGCTGGGACGGCACGCAGACCATCCGCAACTGGATTGACGCTACGGGCAAAACCAGCGCAGCCTTTGACTTCCAGTTCAAATATGTAGTTCGCAATGCCACCGACAATCAGGACTGGACGTTGTTGGGTCAGAAGAACGATAATCATTATCCCCTTGTCAGCAGCAGCTATTCTTCCGGACAGTATCGCCGCTATGCCGTTACCTTTGTGGAAAACCACGACACCGAGGTTCGTCCCGACGGTAAGTCGAATGGGCCGCTGCGTAAGGACACCCTCGCTGCCAATGCTTACATGCTGGCCATGCCTGGAACGCCCTGTGTCTTCATGAAGCACTGGCAGGCTTACCGTCAGGAGATAGCCAACATGGTGGCTGTGCGCAAGGCCGTAGGCATCACCAATATGAGCAGTGCTGTCAATGTGGCTTCGGCCAAGGACTATTATGCCGTCAATACCGCTGGCAGCAATGGCAAGCGGCTGCTCTGCGTCGTGGGTACCAAGGCCGGCAGCTATACCCCCAATGGCGACTGGAAGAAGGTGCTTAGCGGTCACCACTATGTCTATTACGTACAGGGCATTGAACCCTCTGCCATCACCATGCCTACGCTGACTCCCGACGAGCAGCCACAGGATGGGGTCTATAGTGGTGTTCCTTCGTTCTGCACTGTCAATGCCGGTGAGATTTGTGCCTTCTTCGAGGCTCCTGTTACCTGGGGCTCTCAGATTTATACATGGGCATGGATGAACGGTGGCGACGGCAAGGACTATGTGGGTACTTCATGGCCTGGCGTGGCAGCCACGCTGATAGGCACCGCTCCCAATGGCAATAGAGTGTTTAAGTGGGTGTCTGCAAAGGCCACCGCTCCTGACAACATCATCTTCAGTGGTGGTGGCAATCAGACGTCAGACATGTCGTTCACGCAGGCAGGTTACTACACCAAGGACGGTCGTCAGGCTGTAGTTACTACGGGCATCGAGACAGTCAAGAACCAGATGATAGACAGGAACAACGGCGTCTGGTACGACCTTAACGGACGTCGTCTGGGTGGTCAGCCCACGACACATGGCATCTATCTTGTCAATGGCAAGAAGTATGTGAAGTAGAAGCAGTATTATTACGATTAGACAGCAAGCAAATTAAGATATCATTCAATGAAAGAGAGACCCCGCAGTGCATTCAGTCGCTGCGGGGTCTCTTTCTGTTTTGTTGTTAATGGGTGCTGTTTACAGCAAGTTCATCTCGCTGGTAATCGTGTCGTTACAGCAGGTTCATCGTGTCGGTAGCAATCATCAGTTCCTCGTCAGTGGGAATGACAACCACCTTCACCTTCGAGTCGTCAGCCGATATGATGGCCTCTTCGCCACGCACCTGGTTCTTCTGCTCGTCGAACTTCACGCCGAGGAACTCCAGACCCTTGCAGACCTCGGAGCGCATCGACACCTGGTTCTCGCCCACACCAGCCGTGAAGACGATGACATCCACGCCACCCATGGCGGCAGCGTAGGCACCTATGTACTTCTTGATGCGGTAGAAGTACATGTCCTGAGCCAACCGTGCACGCTCATCGCCGGCCTTGGCAGCATTCTCCACGTCACGCATGTCACTGCTTCCGCCGGTGATGCCAGCCACACCACTCTTCTTGTTCAGCAGGTTCGACATGCCGTCGGCATCCAGACCCAGCTTCTTCTCTAGGAACGTCACGGCACCACCGTCGATGTCGCCAGAGCGGGTACCCATGACGAGTCCCTCAAGCGGGGTGAGACCCATCGAGGTGTCAACGCACTTGCCGTCGACAACAGCGGCTATCGAACCGCCGTTACCCACGTGGCAGGTGATGACCTTGGTACCCTCGGGCTCCATGCCTAAGAATTCAAGGGCGCGGGCGCTGACGTAGCGGTGGCTGGTGCCGTGGAAACCATAGCGGCGCACACCGTACTTCTCATACAACTCGTAGGGGATGGCGTACATGTAAGCCTTGGCAGGCATGGTCTGGTGGAAGGCGGTGTCGAACACACCCACCTGGGGCAGACCCGGCATTAGCTCCTTCACGGCGTTCACACCCTTCAGATTAGCGGGGTTATGCAGGGGAGCCAGGTCGCTGACGGCCTCGAAAGCCTCCAGCACCTCGTCGGTCAGCAGTACCGACTTGTTGAACTTCTCGCCGCCATGCACCATGCGGTGACCAACGGCGTCAATCTCCTTCAGGTCCTTGATGACACCAATCTCGGGGTCGGTCAGCAGTGAGAAGATGAACTTCACGCCCTCGGTATGTTCGGGGATGTCGTGCATAATCTGCTTCTTCTCACCGTTAGCCAGCTTCACCTTCACAAAGGCACCGTCCAAGCCTACACGTTCAGCGCCGCCACTGGTCATCACACTCTTGTCGTCCATGTTGTACAGCGCGTACTTAATCGAGGACGAGCCACAGTTTAATACTAATATCTTCATAGTTAAATGAAGAATGAAGAATGAAGAATGAAGAATTTGCTACCGCTCATCCCCGTCTTCAGTTTCTTCATTCATTGTTTGTTTTTTAGGGTTATTCTTTTTTACTGTCTTTATTGACGAGACCAACAAGGCAATGAGTTCGCTACAGTCTGCTGCCATGCTTTCAAAAGCCTTTTTCGAAAGACAATCTGTGTCGTGGAGCAAATTCAGCCAGTTCATCGTCTCATTGGCCTCCTTGAGAGCAATATGAAGTTTGGATGCGAAGTCTGAAGGACTTTGAGCAAATTCCGACTCGTGAACGTTCGCAGAGATGGAGGTACCAGAACGTAACACCTGCTTATAGATGACCTGTAGTTTCCAGTCATCTTCCGTCAGGTGTAGGAACATTTTGGTTATTCTTACAGCAAAAGCATAGCTCTTCTGGTGCAAGACAGAACCGTCTCTTCTATAGTTCACCATAGTGCGGCAGCAAATTCTTCATTCTTCATTCTTCGTTTTTCATTTTTTTGCATCCATAGCCTGGCAAGCCGTAATGGCTACCATGTAGTAGATGTCCTCTACCGAACAGCCGCGCGAGAGGTCGTTCACCGGGCGGGCGATACCCTGCAGGATGGGACCGATGGCGATGGCGTCGCCCAGTCGCTGCACGAGTTTATAGCCAATGTTGCCCACCTCGAGGTTGGGGAACACCAGCACGTTGGCCTTGCCAGCAATGTCAGAGCCGGGAGCCTTCTTCTGGCCTACTGAGGGTACGAGTGCTGCGTCGGCCTGCAGTTCGCCGTCAATTTTCAGCGACGGGTCCAGTTCCTTGGCCAGACGGGTGGCCTCAATGACCTTGTCGCACACCTCGTGCTTGGCAGAACCCTTCGTCGAGAAGCTCAGCATAGCCACGCGCGGGTCGTCGAAGCCAGCCACGCTCTTTGCGGTCTGGGCGGTACATACGGCAATCTGCGACAGCTGTGCTGCATCGGGCATGGGCGTCACGGCCACGTCGCCCACGACGAGCACGCCGTTCTCACCATACTGCTGCTGCTTCGAGATGAGCAGCATGCCACCGCTCACGCACGTGATGCCAGGGGCACACTTGATGATTTGCAGGGCTGGACGCAGGGTCTCACCAGTGGTTGACAGAGCACCACTGATCTGGCCGTCGGCACCCTCGGTCTTGATAATCATGCAACCCAGATACAGCGGGTTCTTCACCAGCTTGCGGGCCTCCTCGATGGTCATGCCCTTCGACTTGCGGAGCTCGGCCAGCTTCTCAGCCATCTCCTCACTGCGCTCGTAGTTCTCGGGGTCGATGAGGGTGGCCTTGCCGATGTGCTGGAGTCCTTTCTCCTTGGCCAAAGCGTTGACCTTCTCGGGGTTACCAATCAGGATGATTTCGGCCATGTCGTCAGCCAGCACGCGGTCGGCGGCTGTCAGTGTGCGCTCCTCCTCAGCTTCGGGGAGCACGATGCGCTGCTTGTTAGCCTTAGCACGCGCAACGATTTGTGATAATAAATCCATAGTTTGTTTTCTTTTGATATAAATGAGTTTTTAATAGACTGTCTGCAAAGGTACAAATTTTAGGGAAGAGCAAAGAGTGAAGCGTGAAGAATTTGCTTCCGCCTTAATCTTTTTTATCATTTCCTTTTCTCTTTTCCCTTTTCCCTCTTCACGGTTCCTTTTTCACCCCATCTCCGTTGTCAGGATGCTCTCCAGCTTCTCGGCCGTCAGTCGCAACTGGAACTGGCTGTGGATGGCCACACTGATGCTACCGGTTTCCTCGCTGACCACGATGGCTATGCAGTCGCTCTCGTGAGTGATGCCCAGGGCGGCGCGGTGGCGCAGTCCCAGTTCCTTTGGTATGTTCAGGTCGTGCGACACGGGCAGTATGCAGCCGGCAGCCTTTACGCGGAGGTCGGCAATGACCATGGCGCCGTCGTGCAGGGGCGAGTTCTTGAAGAACAGGTTCTCAATCAGCCGTTGGCTTACGGTAGCATCGATGCGTTCGCCCGTGGCCACGATGTCGTCTAAGGGTGTGGCACGTTGTATGACGATGAGTGCACCCACCTTTTTCTTACTCATCGACATGCACGACATGACGATGGGCATGATGACCTGCTTCAGCTTAACCTGGTCCTGCTTTTTGTCGCCGTTCGAGAACAGACGCTTCAAGGCACGCATACGCTGATGGGCACCAAGGTTATACAGAAACTTGCGGATGTCCTCCTGGAACAAGATGATGAGGGCTATCACGCCCACGCTCACCAGTTTGTCCATGATGGAACCCAGCAGACGCATCTCCAGCACCTGCGACACCACGAGCCATAGCACGATGAACACCAGAATGCCCATGAATACATTCAGCGACCGCGACTCCTTCATCAGCCGGTAGATGTAGTACAGCATCACCGCCACGAGCAGGATGTCAATAGCGTCTTTTACTCCAAAGTCGAAAAACATAGTTTTAGTTTTATTGTTATGGCCTCTACGGCCGCGCGGACGTCGTGAACGCGCAGAATCGACGCTCCGCCCATCAGCGCCATCGTGTTCAGCACCGTGGTGCCGTTCAGTGCCTCGTCGGGCGTAATGCCCAGCAGTTCGTACACCATGCGCTTGCGCGACATGCCCACCAGTATGGGAACCTCCAGGGCCTGCAGGCGCTCCAAGGTGCTGAGCACCTGGTAGTTCTGCTCCATGGTCTTGCCGAATCCGAAGCCCGGATCAACGATGATGTCTTTCTGTCCCATGGTGCGCAGTGCGTCTATGGCCTTCGCGCAGTCTAACAGCACATCCTTCATAGTGGCTGCACGCGACATATATATATAAGGTACGCGTAGCCGGCTTACCGTGCGGAACATCTGTGAAGGGTGGGGCGATGAGGCTGACGGTGGGGTGCCCACGTCATTGATGATGTCTGCCCCATATTCCTCGACCGCCATGCGGGCCACCGTGGGGCGGAACGTGTCGACGCTGACCACTGTCTCAGGGACTTCACGGCGCACTACGTCCAGTGCCGTGCGCAGTCGCCTTATCTCTTCCTCCTCGCTGACGGGCTCACTGCCCGGCCGTGTCGAGCAAGCTCCCACATCAATGATGCTGCCGCCCTCGTTCACGATTTGTGTCACGCGCAGGGCTATGGCCTGCTCTGTCTGCTGGCGGCTGTCTGCATAGAACGAGTCGGGTGTCGCATTCACGATACCCATCACCAGCGGCTTCTCCATATTCACCAGCCGTCCTCGGCAGTTCAGCGTATAGTTCATTATCAGCTACAAAGGTACGAATAAGCGAGGACAAAACAAAAAAAGAATGCATTTTTTTACTTTGCCGAATGGAAGAACTATCTGGACGTAGTCTCAAGGGTACAAATAAGCGGGTGAAAAGCAAAAGAAAAAGTCGTTTTATGCTCTGACGGAGCCTCCGTTGCAAAATAGTTGTAACAACTTTCCGAATAGTTGTTACAACTTTCCAAAAAGTTGTTACAGCTTTCAGAAAAGTTGTTACAGCTTTTTCTGGGAAAGCGTGCCGTTTATGCTGCCATTCAGCCTTCGTTGCCCTTTTGTTGTGCGTGTATGGCTTTATCGGAAGGACTAATACTCGATGTATGGCTCCAGCTTCTTGATGATGTCGGGCGGGAAGTCGGGCGACAGGCTGAGCTGTTCGAGACTGGTGATGGGTCCGTGCAGGCGGCGGTAGTCGGCGATGGCCTTGGCACGGTAGTAGTTGATGTATGGGTGTCGACGCAGCTGCTGCATTGACAGGCGGTTGATGTTCAGCCGCTGTGGGGTGGCGTGGTCGATGGTGACATACTGCTTGATGTCTGAGGGCAGGTCGTCGATTTCGTCCAGTTGGCTGACGCTGACGTACCCTCCCAAGCGCTCACCATAGCGCACTATCTGTCGGGCGTAGTAGGGTCCGATGCCCGGTATTCGCTGCAGTTCGCTTGTGTCGGCCGAGTTCAGTACCACTTGCTCATTGCCCTTCAGCTTGACGGGATAGCTCAGTTGGCTGCCTTTCATGTGTATGCCGGGTTGCAGCGTGTCGCCATTGCCGTGTCTGAAGTGGCTGTCGGACTTTACCAGCGTGGAGGCTGGCAGATAGTCGGCGCCGATGCGGATATAGGGTTCCAGCTCACGGTACTGGCCGACGGTGAGTCCGTAGAGGCGGGCGAAGTCTTCTTTTTTGCGATAGACACCCCCTTGTGCGCGATACTTGTAGATGTTGCGCACCTGCCATGGCTTCAGTCCCAGGCGCAGCAGCTGGATGCTGTCGGCAGTATTGGGGTCGAAGGGGAAGCGCTCGGCTTTTTGTGATGGGGTTGCAAAATACTGTGGGGAGCGGTCAGTGCCCTGATGGTGGCTGTTGTCATAGCCGTGGTGGTGGGGGAGGGCCGTACTGTCGGCTGATGCCGGAGCGGCTTTGTCATGGTCATTGCCCATCAGGTAAGTTGCCGTGAGGGCTATCACGACTGTTGCCAAGGCTGACAGTACTATCTTACGGTCGTTGCGATTCATGGGGGTCAGGAGTTGGGCGAGGTGCGTGTTTGGTTCCAGTGGTCAGATGATGCCTGTCTGGTGGAGCATGATGAGTGCGATGAGCAGCGGACACACCACGCGCACAGTCAGGAGGAAGTATCGCTGCAGGAGGGTGGGCATGTGCAGTGTGCCGTCGTTAGTCAGTTCGCTCACCACCACCTTCTTCGGGATATACCACCCTACGAAGAGACAGGTCAGCATGCTGCCTAATGGCAACATGAAGTTGGCTGTCAGCAGGTCGCAGAAGTCCATCAGGCTGAAGCCCATCAGCCGGATGTCCACGGCACCGACGCTCAGTGCACAGAACACGCAGAGCACAGAGGCCACCGTGGTCAGTATCCATGCCGACCGGTTGCGCGGCTGTTTCAGTTCCTCGGTGAAGAAGGCGGTGCCTATCTCGTGCATGGAGATGGTGCTGGTGAGGGCGGCAAACACCATGAGGGCGTAGAACATGATGCTGACCACGTAACCGATAGCGGGTGTAAAGGCCTGTGTGAACACGTTGGGCAGGGTGATGAAGATGAGCGACGGCCCTGAGTCGGGACTGACGCCCACGGCAGCCGCAGCGGGGAATATCATGAGGCCGGAGAGGATGGCGATGCCCGTGTCGAGCACGGCTATCTGACCGGCAGAAGCCGTCAGGTTGGTTTCTTTCTTAAAGTAGCTGGCATAGGTGCACAGACATGCCGTACCCAACGACAGCGAGAAGAAGGCCTGCCCCAGGGCGTCGAGCAGCACACTGCTCGACAGTTTCGAGAAGTCGGGCATCAGCAGGAAGCGCACACCCTCCATAGCACCGGGCAGCATGCACGAGGCTACGACGAGAATGAACAGCAGCAGAAGCAGGATGGGCATCAGCAGGCGTGACACGCGCTCGATGCCCTTCTGTACGCCACGGGCCACCACCACATGGGTGACCAGCACGAAGGCAACGCCCCACAGGACGGGTTTCCACGGGTGGGTAGAGAAGTTGACGAAGTACTGTCGCACGTAGTCGGCCGACCCATTGACGTGGCCCACCAGTGCTGCATAGAGGTACTGCAGGCACCAGCCCGCCACCACGGCATAGAATCCCAGGATGATGGTCGAAGTGAGGATGCCCAGGTAGCCCACCCATCGCCACGGCCGTCCCCCCGACAGCTTGTCGTAGGCGCGGGCAGCATTGGCCTGGGCGTGGCGGCCCACAATGAACTCGCTGACCATGCCGGGCACACCGAGCACCAAGATGCAGCCAATATATATCAGGATGAATGCCGCCCCACCGTTCTCGCCGACCATGTAGGGGAATCGCCACACATTACCCAGTCCTACGGCAGAACCCGCTGTGGCCAGGATAATCCCCAGTTTGCTCCTGAAATTACCACGTTCCATGAAATTACTAATTACTAATTGCTATTTCAGCAGACCTAACTGATGTAAGAAGATGAAGAGAATGGCCAGCGGACATACGTACTTTACCAGGAAGATGTACAGGTGGAAAAAGCTGCCGCGCAGTGTTCCCCAGTTGGTGAACTGGTCGCGCACAATCTTATGCGGCACAAACCAGCCGATGAAGATGCAGGTGAGGAAGCCCACGACGGGCAGGAATATCTGGCCGGTCACGAAGTCGAACCAGTCGAACAGCGTCCTGCCGAAGAACGTCATCGTGTCGCCCACGGCACCTAACGACAGCGAGCAGAAGGCACCGATGATGCTGGTGGCTATGGTTACGATGAGTGCCGCCTTCTTGCGCGTGATGACCATCTCCTCGTGGAAGAAGGCCGTCGACACCTCGTGCAGTGAGATGAGTGACGTTAGAGCGGCCAGCGACAGCAGCATAAAGAACAGCAACTCGATGACATAGCCCACGACGGGCATGGCGGCAAAGGCTTGCGAGAAGACGTTGGGCAGGGTGATGAAGATGAGCGACGGACCGCTGTCGGCACTGACACCCACCGAGAAGGCGGCGGGGAAAATCATGAGTCCGGCCAGGATGGCCACCAGACAGTCGATGATGCCTATCTGTGCGGCTGCCGTGGTGAGGTTGGTGTGCCGCGAGAAATAGCTCGCGTAGGTGCACAGACAGCCCATGGCAATGCTCATTGAGTAGAATGCCTGGCCCAAGGCGGCTAAGAAGACGTCGCTGTTGATCTTGGTGAAGTCGGGTTTGAACATGAACTCAATGCCTTTCTCGGCACCGGGCAGCAGACACGAGGCTACGACAATGGCCAGCAGGAGGATGAACAGCGTGGGCATCATCATCTTCGAAGCACGCTCGATGCCGTCGCGTACGCCATGCTCAACAATCAGGTAAGTGATGCCCAGAATGATGACCGTCCACAACACCGGCTTCACGGGGTCGGCGGACAGCTCGGCAAAGTACTGCTGGAAATATTCGGGCGATCCCGACATGTGGCCTATCAGCGATGCCCACACGTACTGCAGGCACCAGCCCGCCACCACGGCGTAGTAGCCCGTGATGAGGAATCCCGTCAGCACACCCATGTATCCGATGAGCGACCACGGTCCTCCTTCAGCCATCTTGGTGAACGCGCGGGCCGTGTTGCTGCGACCGTGGCGCCCGATGATGAACTCGCTGACCATGCAGGGAATGCCCAGCAGCAGTACGCACACCACGTAGATCATGATAAACACTGCACCGCCGTTCTCGCCGGTCATGTAGGGGAATCGCCACACGTTGCCCAGTCCTACGGCCGAGCCTGCCGTGGCCAGGATGACACCTAAGCGGGTGCCGAACTTTGCTCGCTCAATCTTTGACATACCTTGCCTTAGTCTTTCCATACTTGTGTGCAAAGGTACGAATATAATTTCTATTTATAAGGGTAGAATTTTTATTTTTTATTTTTTATTTTTTATTTTCTTTGTACTTTTGCAGCAAAGTTGAAAGCTATGGCAAAGAAAATATTTCATTATGTAAGGAAATACCCGTTGTCCACGCTCTGCATCGTGCTGATATGGATACTGTCGCTGACACCCATCTTCCCAGAGACACCATTGGACGATGTGGCCTTCATCGACAAGTGGACACACTTCATCATGTATGGCGGCACCGCGAGCGTCATCTGGTGGGAATACCTGCGTAGCCATCAGGTGCCGGACTACGAGAAACTATTCTTCTGGGCATGGCTCATGCCCGTAGTCATGAGCGGACTGATAGAACTGCTGCAGGCCTACTGCACCGGCGGTCATCGTAACGGCGACTGGCTCGACTTCGGAGCCAACACCATGGGTGTTACGCTGGGCGCTGCAGTAGGCCTGCTGCTGTATTTTTGCTGGTTCAGGGCGCGGCGTTAAGGAGTCACCTCCCCACCAGGTGCCGGCGTCGGGTCAGGTGTTGGGTCAGGTGTCGGCGCCGGAGTTTCATACTTCTGTCCTATCTGTACATGGGCATTACGCGTTACCTCGGCATTGTTGCCACCGCCATAGACGTTGCCTGCAATGCTGGCACCCAGCACGGGGACACTTGTGGCAGGCTCCGTCTCTTCCTCTTTCTTCGTCACAAAGTCGGTGGTAGCCTCCGTACCAATGTTCACGTAGGTGTTGCCGACTACCTTGGCAGCATTGCCGCCGCCGTAGACGTTGTTGATGGCACCCATGGTATTGGCGGCATGGGGTGGCAGATAGACTTGGAGAGTCACGGGCTCAGTCTCTCGTTCACCCGTCTCTTCATTATAGACGAAGCCGTCGGGATTATCCGTTGTGGGTTCTACGCGCTTGAACTGCGTGAATTGATATTGCTTGTTGCCAGTAGAATCGGCAGGAGTAGCATTCGTGTAGTATTTGCCGTAGACCTCGTTGATGTTGACATAGGTGTCACCCGTCACCACTGCCGTCTGACCATAGCCACCGCCAAAGACATCGCCGATGCTGGTGAACGAGCGCACGTTGACGGTCGGCCCCTGGCGGTCGGTCTCTGAGCCGGCCTTCCGCGGTCCGGTGTAGGCAGCCTGGTTGCCTCCGCCGTAGAGCTGTCCGATGATGATGGGCTTACAGCCCGTCTCTTCAATGTTCACCGTGATGGTTCCGCTGATGGTTCCTGCCACATTGTTACCGCCGAAGACACGCTCGAACGTGCCATTGGTGATGTTCAGCGTCACGTTGTCGTTGATGTTGGCATTCTCCGCACCACCGTAGGCAGCCTTCAGACCCGGGATACACTGCATTACCAGATTGGCGGCACCGTCCATGGGTGCCGACTTGCCACCGCCGTAAGCCTCGTCAACCTTGAATTCGCAGTCGGTATTGTTGTCGAGCATGGTCACGGCCACCTGGCGCACGTTACCCTTGGTGTTCGAACCGCCATAGACACGGTGTACCAGTCCGCCGTAGATGTTTACGTTGGCCTTGCCCGTGCCGTACTGGTAGTGCTCTCTTCTGTCGGCAGGTGTCTGGGCATTGTCTGCATTGCCGGCATGGTTGTCAGCATCGTAGACTGTGTAGTTATAGTAGCCTACGTTGGCACCTGGGTTCTCCCTGCCGTTCACCTGATCCTTGCCGTTACCGCCACCAAACACCTCCTCTATCTCGTAGGTGCCGTTCACATCTACCTGTGTGGCAGGCGTTGAGGCCGCATTACCACCGCCATACACCGTCTTGATGCTGGTCAGGTCGCAGCCGTCGATGATGACCTTAGCCAGTTTCGTGTCGGGGTCATCAGGGTCATAGGCTGCCAGATTGCCACCGCCATAGACAGCCTGCAGGTGGTACTTGTGCTTACTGTCATCAATGTTATCCAGATTGTCATCCGAGGTACGCGACGTGCCCCACGTCTTATAGATGTGTACCGTGGCGTTGCCCTTCGGCGTGCCGTTGATGTTGTTGCATCCGAAGATGCTGCCGTTCACCACGCACTTGTCATTGTACGAAGTCACCTCCTTGCCGTCCTCCATAGTAACGGTCTTCGTGCCGTTGAGGTTCACCAGCGTGTTGCCAACCGTTGGACCTGTCTCGTTGTCACCCATGGCACCACCGTAGACACTACCAGTGATGGTACCACCCGTCAGGTTCACTGTCGTGGTCTTCTCCGTACCGGTGTTCGAACTGGCCAGCGCACCGCCGCCATAGACATCGCCGCTGACGGTGGTGGTGCCACCGATGTTCAGCATCACATTGCTTGTGACGGTTCCAAGAGCTGTCAGATCCTCGTCAGTATAGAGGATATGATTTGCGTTATCCACCCATGTGTTGCCGGCAGACTTTTTCTCCCAAGTATAGGTGGTGGTAGCACCCTTTACGCCATTACGATAAGTACCGAGAGCATCGTAATAATAAGGCTCGACTCTAAAGCCGATACTGTCAACTTCAACTGTGGGCAAATTACCAGAGAAACCAGCACCGAACACACTACCATTAACCATACAATTTTCAAGGGTAGAAGTGACCGGCCCATCAACCTTACCCAAACTACCACCACCATAGAAATTGCCGGTAATTTTGCAACCAGTCAGAGTTGAGGTGACATTGCGGCAGGTAGCCAGCGAGAACTTGACAAAGTCGACCAAGATACGGGCACAATTGGTCTTGTTGTCCGACATGGGGAGAAACTGATAACTGAACTGGGTGGAGACACCGCCATAATCAGATTTATATTCCCGTTTGTATTGCCCTTTAACCCAGTTGTTCCAGTTGATGTTGGTTACACTATTTTGGTTTGACGGTGCATAGCGACTGTAGGAGTTGCCGCCGTAGCCGGCACCGAAGAAGGTGCCAAAGGTGCAGCCTGTAGCATTGGTGGTGACGGTTTTGTCAGCGCTCATGTCGCCGAACTTGGGGCCGCCGCAGAAAATGTCCACATGGCTGTCAATGATGGTGGTGGAGAGGTTGCCTGTTACAGGTTTAGCTGCGTTGAGGCCGCCGGCATAGAACTCGTGGATGTCGGCGTTCTGGATGAGCCAGGTGATGTTGCCGGTGTCGTTGGCACCATTGGCATTGCCGATGCCCTCCATGGCAGCGCCACAGACGGTGCCGAAGTGACCGCCATTGATGTAGCACTCGGCGTTGTCTGCGTAATTGTCGAGACCGGCATTGGCCACATAAAGTCCCGTGAGGTAGAACTCATCGAAATCACCACCAGTAACCGAAATGGGTGAGTGTTTAGTTGGCTGGAATCGATTATTTCCACTTGTTTGGTTTTTATCTTGGTGACAGCCTGTGTGGAACTCCTTGAACCACACGTTACCTCCTACATGGATGTAAGGTATCTTGTTTGATCTGCCTTTTTGATTGTAACTCACCCATTGCTCCATAACGCCGCCCTGCACGATGAGGGCATCGGTTGTGCTTCTGGCGGAATTCTCATACTCGAACTGGGTGAACCTGAAAAGCGAGGTGTTGGTACCCTCGAACCATCCTTTGGGAATCAGGATACCGAAGTTGTAAGAACCCGTGCCGCCAGTGGATTTCTGTGCCATACCGAGGCCGGGGATATTGATAAAGTCGGCCCTCACAGGGTGGCATTCGGTACGACCATTGAAGCGCAGGATATAAGAGTAGTCGGGCTCATTGTCGCCATCAAGGTCAATAGAGGTAACTGTATAGGGCTTGGCTTTACTTGCTTCAATGTTGTTAAAATGATGATAATTGCCCACAAGCACCACGGCATAGTCATAAACGGAATGATCGTTCGCGTCCCCCACGATGTCCACATAAAGTCCCGTACTATTCGAACTTGAGATAGCGTTGCCCATCGTGGTGTAAACCACTTGGCTTTCTCCAGCAATAGAATAGCTGTTGCCGTTGGTGTATATCTGTCCGCCACCGACCCTGGGCACATCGTATCCGGTTTCCATCGCCGTATTATACACCTTGTCGGCGTTGGGGTCTGCCAAATAGACGCATTTTGCCCAGTAGGGCTCGATGGTGATGGAAGTCACCCCTTCGGGCACGTCCCAATAGGCACCCTGGTTGAAGACACGACCACTCTCGCTGTAGAGGTCTTTGTTGGTGCAGTTGCGGTCGGCAAAATTGTATGGGGTTGCTGTCAACACGCCGTCAGTATAGGTCACGTCTTCGCCAGTGCTGTAAGTACCCGCCGTGCCACCGGTAATGCTGACAATCTTCCAGCCCGTCACCACACGGTTGCCATTGTAGTTTTTCGTGCCCACGTCGTTGTAGTAGGGTAGCTGCACCTTGTAGTAATTGAAGTTGTAATGGTCGGGATCTTTGTCTGTGATGTTGAGCGTGAGGCTCGAGGTGGTGATAGCGGCTCCTGTGGGAGGAGCGTACACGGCGCCACCACTACCCATTTGGATGGTTACCGACAGTTCATCAAGCTTACTTCCGACTGTCAAATCCCGTCCATCACATAGCTCAGAATGATTCACATCAATATTAACAACGGAAGGATATTTGCCAGATTCCTTTAGGACAGGGTAACACATTGCAGTACCCAATTGTGATGGTTCCAACACCCACTTAAGCATTTCGCTACTGCTGTAGGTACCCGTTGCCCACCAGCCCGCTAATTCACGATGGCTGTTAAGCAGGTGACGGTAGAACTCGAAACGCTGCAGGAAACGGTCTTCAGCACCAAGGGCACAGTTATAGGTGACGCCCGTTGGCTGCACGTATGGTGCCTCTAAGCGGAAATAGTTGTAATTTCCCACGCCTTTGTTGCCTGCATTAGAGATGATGTTGCCGCCATAGATGGGGGATATTGTGGTGCCGCCCGTGATGTCGCCGTAGAACATACAGTTCATCACCATGGTTTTGAGGTTGGCAGCGTCGGAATTCGTAGTGACATTGTTGTAGCCCACAATACCTCCAACGTTGGTACCGCCTGTGATATCGGCAAAACTATAGCAGTTGATGACGCGGGCTGTGCCGTCAAGCAAACCTACAAGTCCGCCGGTGTTGGTTGTACCGCCCACTGAGCCGCTCAGGATGCCTACATTATAGATACGGGCAGTACCATCGGCCTTACATGCTATAGCACCAGTATTACCATCATGCCCACTGATAGAAACACTTTCAATCACGATATTCTTCACCGTACCAGTGAGGGTGCTGAAAAGGGGAGCACCGAGGTTCTTGATACGATAGGGCATGTGAGTAGTTGGGTCGATAGCAGCCTCAAGCGTGCCGCTAAAAGAAGTGACTCCGGGCGTACCGCTCGTAATATCAGTGGTAATTTTATAGCTACCAGCAGGGTCGGTAATGTCACTTAAGCTTGTGATATTCGTCTGTCCCCATGCCTTGGAGATGCCAGAAAGTAGCATCAGAAAGACAAGAGATATCGCTAACATGTGTCCCGATGTCAGAAACGGGTTGTTCCCATGCCAGAAACGGGTTGTTCCCATGCTTGAAACGGGTTGTTTCCAAGTCGGGAACAGGTTGAAACTGATATACCTTTGTTTCGCTATGCTGTTATTCATATGTCGTATCATTGTCATTTGTTTATTTCAATGCGTGTTTCTATTGGATGAGGGGCCAGCGGGTGAACCGCTGGACACCCGATGGGCAGGAGGACCGCTGGGCACCCGATGGGCGGGAGGACCGCTGGGCATGCTTTTTTTCCACCAATCATCTTTGGTGAGGCAAAGGGCTTGGGCAACGCAGTTCATCGCCTTGCAGAAGGGAATGGTGACTTGCTCGTTCTTGCCACGGTATTGGTATTGCCACGGGGTGACCAGCAGCAGCTGGCCTTTTGCACATTGGTCGATGCGTTCTGT
>Ga0247608_10002723_pt1 | contig 21544 bp, 34 predicted proteins | sample 176DNAGHGlowgp2_FD_193490 | JGI IMG/M metagenome (GOLD analysis project Ga0247608, IMG submission 193490) | Sheep rumen microbial communities from Palmerston North, Manawatu-Wanganui, New Zealand - 1766 DNA GHGlow gp2 | ecosystem: Host-associated > Mammals > Digestive system > Stomach > Rumen ...
TCTACGACTGCAAGTGGGCCGCGTACCTCCGCGACCTGCTCAGCAAGGACACGAAGATCCTCAAGTGCCGCGTCAACCTCGAAGGGCTCGACGTGGGCGTGGGGCTCCTCCGCCGGTTCTTCTGGTACGAGGGCTCCCTCTGGGTGCTTAACAAGATAAACAACTACTCCCTCACCACCTGGGATCCCGCCGAGTGCGAGTTCGTCCAGGTGCAGGAGATTGCAGATTATAACGCAGGACAGATATGGTAAAAGAGACGATTATAAGCGTGCAGACCGGCGCCGCCGTGAAGAACATCGCCGAACTACGCGAGAACATCAAAGCCTACAAGCAGATCCTCAGCGAGGCTGAGTTCGGGACGGAGGAGTACAAGGAGGCCATCGACCAGCTGCAAGCCTCTCAGCAGATGCTCCGGGATGCTATGCACAACACCTCCGCATCCTACGAGGAACTCAACGCGGCGGTCAGCGAGAACACGGTCCAGTTCGACAAGAACAACGAGATCGTGACGATGGAGGGGGTGTCCTACAACGCCCTGGTGAACAAGCTCGCGGACCTCAAGCAGGCCTGGCGCAGCACCACCGACGCCCAGGAGCGGGCAAAACTCGGGGAACGCATCAACAACGTCAACGACAAGCTCAAGGGGATGGATAAGACCGTCGGCGTCTTCGGGCGTAACGTCGGCAACTACATCGGCGCGGTCGACCACCTCGCCGGCGCTCTCGGCTCTATGGGAGGCGGGGCTCGCGGCCTCATCGCTCCCATCAAGGGCGTCACCCTCGGCTTCCAGACGCTGAGCGCCACCCCTGCGGTCGCTATCCTCGGACTCCTCGCCAACGTCCTGATGGCCGTCATCAAGGTCCTCAAGTCCAGCGAGGAAGGGACGCAAGCGATGACCGCTGCGATGGCTCCCTTCTCCGCTATCGGGGACGTCGTGACGAAGATGCTCCAGGGACTGGGCAAGGCCATCGTCTGGGTCGTGGAGAAGTTCGCGGCCCTGACCCAGGCCATCTTCAAGAACAACGAGGCCACCCAGAAGCGCATCGAGCTCGCGCAGAAGGAGAAGCAGATCACCGAGCAGACCCGCAAGACCCTCGTCGCCAACGCGGAGGCGGAGCGCGACATCGCGAACCTCCGGGCGAAGGCATCGGACAAGGCCACCTACTCCGCGCAGGAGAGGCTGGGCTTCCTCCAGCAGGCCGGCGAGCTGGAGCGCCAGATAGCGGAACGCGCCTACGAGGACGCGAAACTCCAGTACGAGGCGATCCGGCTCCGTAACTCCACCACCGAGTCCAGCACCGAAGACCTCCAGAAGGAGGCGGAGGCCTACGCCTCTATGGTGAAGGCCGAGACCAACTACTACAACCAGATCCGCACCATCAACGCCGGCATCACCCGCGCCCGCCGCGAGGAGACGCAGGAACTCATCAACGAGAACAAGGCGAAGGAGGACGCGAGGAAGGCCGAGCTGGAGTCCTACCGCGCCCTGCTCCAGCAGGAGATAGAACTCGCTCAGAAGGGCAGCCAGGAACGCTACGACAAGCAGAAGGAACTGCTCGACAAGGAGTACGAGGCAGCGGTCCAGAACGCGAAGGACAAGATCACCAACCAGGAGACCTTGAACCGCACCCTGCTCGCCCTCCAGAAGAAGCACAACAACGACCTCCGCAAACTCGAGACTGAGAACCAGAACGAGCAGAACGAGAACACCCTCGCAGGGATGCGCCGCATCCAGGAAGGCAGGCGCAAGGACTCCCTCGAGTGGTGGCAGGACGAAGTCAAGATCCGCCGCCAGATGTACTTCACGATGCAGAAGGCGGACGGCGAAAACGAGGACGCCTTCCAGACCAGACGAGAGAAGGCCTACAAGTCCGTCAAGGAGGCCATCGAGAAGACCATCGAGATCACCCGCGCCGGTGAGCAGACCCGCCGCCAGGTCATCGCGAAGAGCGGCGAGCAGACCCGCGAGAGCGAGCTCTTCTTCCAGGCTCAGATGCTCCAGGACCAGGCCGACTACATCAAAGCCCGAGGCAAGACCGACAAGCAAAATATGGACGAGTACCAGGTGGAACTCCTGGACGCGCAGGCAGCGGCGAAGGCCGCCTGGGACGAACTGGGCGACTACCAGATCGAGCAGGAACGTCTCGGCCTGGAGAACCGGATGAACGAGTACCGCGACGGCTCCATTCTCTACCTCCAGCAGGCCGTCTACCTCAAGGAGTACGAACTCAAGACCCTCCACAAACTGGAGAAGGAGAGCAACGAGGAGTTCCGCGCCCGCCAGCTCGCAGCTGAGAAGGAGTACTACGACGCAAGGAAAGCCCTCGCCAACGGCTTCGTGGCGACCCTCTCCACCGTAGCCGGGGGAGTGTCCGATCTTATGGGTACTCTCGCGGACCTCTACGAGAGCAACACCAACGCGACGAAGGCCGAGCAGATCAAGGCGAAGAACCTCCGCATCGCCGGAGCCACGATCGATATGTTCTCCGGCGTGGTGACCGCCATCGCCCAGGCGCAGGAGATGGGACCCATCCTCGGACCGATTATGGCGGGCGTCAACTCCGCAGCCGTCATCGCGGCGGGTATGGCGAACATCAACAAGATCCGCGCAACGCAGATCTCGACGAGCAGCGCCCCCTCGACCTCAGCCCCGGAGGTGCCCGCCGTCGTGGAAGCGCCCACCGTGACGCCCACCGTCCAGGAGTACCGCAACATCACCAGCCGCAGCGAGGAGGAGCGCCTGAACCAGATCGCCAACCAGCGCGTCTATATCCTCTCCAGCGACCTGGAGGCGGACCGCAACGCCACTCGCGTACGCACCCAGGAGACCACCTTCTAAAAGCCCCGCAGCACCCCTTCAAGAGCCCGACCTGCCCTCTCGTTTACAGCGTCGGGCTTTTTGATATTTCCGAAGAAAAGAGACTCCGATATGCCCAGTATAGTAACTATCGATGGCTTGCCGGTCTACCAGGCTCTCGTCAGGGACGAAGAGTGCGGAATGCTCCGCATCTCTCTGGTAGACGACCCGGCGGTCCAGTCCGACTTCCTCGCCTTCGACTCCCACAAGCGCACCCTCCTCTACTCCGTCCAGGACGAAGAGAAGCGGCTCGTCCTGGGGGTCGTTATGCGTGCTGACTTCCCCATCTTCCGCAGAGACGCCAAGATGGGCGAGTTCTACATCGTCTACAAGGCCGACACTATCCGCACGATGGCGGAGAAGTACCTGGCCGAGAACCGGCAGAACCTCGTGAACCTTATGCACGAGCAGGGCTCCGAGGTGGACGGCGTCCAGATGGTCCAGTACTTCATCAAGGGCGGCGGCATCGCCCCCGAAGGCTTCGAGGACATCGCGGATGGGTCACTCTTCGCGGAGTTCCACGTCACCAACGACGAGGTCTGGAACGACATCAAGGCCGGCACCTATAAGGGCTTCTCCCTGGAGGGTGTCTTTGAGCTCCAGCCTGAGACTGACAAGGGCTTCGTGGAGGACATCGTGGACGCGCTGGACGGAGTCTTTGCAAGACACAACAAAACAACAAACAAGGATATGAAACTCAAAGGACTTATGGCCCGCTTCGCGAAGATGATCGCGACTGAGATGGGCAACGTAACAACCGACAAGGGAATCCTCGCCTGGGATAGCGACGAGGACCTCAAGGCCGGCGACAAGGTGTACGTTCAGGACGAGGAGGGCAACCTCACCGCAGCCGAGGACGGCATCTACACCACCGCAGACGGCAAGGCTATCGAAGTAGTCGACGGCAAGGTAGCCGCCATCACCGACCCGAAGGCGGAAGTCGCTCCCGAGGAGCCCGCCGAGGAGAAAGTCGAGGCTGGCAGCGTCGCCACCGACAACGGCACCCTGGAGTGGGACGGCGAGGAAGACCTGAAGGCCGGAGACGCGGTCTACGTCCGTGACGAGAACGGCGAGAGGATCCCCGCAGCCGACGGCCAGTACGTCACCGAGGACGGCAAGACCATCACCGTAGCAGACGGCGTGGTCGCTTCCATCGAAGACCCCGCAGCCGAGGTTGCAGAGGAAGAGAAAGCAAAGGAGCCCACCGCCTTCCAGCGCATCGCCCAGCTCTTCTCCGAGACCTACGAGGACAAGCGCCGCAGGATCTTCGAGGCTATCGTAGCCCTCGGCTTCGACCCTTACGGCTATATCCTCGAAGCCGGCGACGAGTTCGCCATCTACGAGGTCTGGAACGAAGACCACCACTACTATCGCTTCAAGATCACCGAGTGGGACGAGGAGGGCAACCCGGTCCTCGAGAACGGCATCGAGGTCTTCCCGACCTTCGTGACCGCCGAGGAGAAGGAGCAGATCGAGGCCAGCTTCGCGGCTGAGAAGACCGCCCGCGAGAGCGCCGAGGCCCGCGTCGTGGAACTCGAGGCCCAGGTGGAGAAGCTCAGCAAGGAGCCCGCAGGCCGTCCCGCCCACGAGGAGGTTCAGAACGTCGTCGCCAAGACCGGCAACAAGGGTATCGACCGCCTCGCCGAGATCCTTGCGAAGTGAAAAATTTACAACCTCGCTCTATAGGATATTTCCACGCAGAAACAACTCACCAAAAAATCATACAATTATGCCTTCTTCCAACTTCGTAGTGAGCTCGCTTCCTACCTATGTGCAGGATAACCGCGACCTCATCCTCAAGAACTTCGCCCTGGTTGGCACAGCCACCCGCAGGCGCATCGGTATTCAGACTGGCGTCAAGACCTCTGCATACCTGAACTATCTCGCACTGGCTCCCGTCCTCCAGGACGGCAAGGGCTGCGGCTTCTCCGCAAGCGGCACCGCCACCCTCACCCAGCGCACCGTCACAACCGCAGTCATCAAGGTCAATATGGATGTCTGCCCGGACTCTCTCCTCGGAAAATACGCCGAGTACCTCGTACGCATCGGCGCATCCGCAGAGGAACTCCCCTTCGAGCGTTACATCGTCGACGGTCTCGTAGACGAGATCAACAAGAAGATCGAGAAGCTCATCTGGCAGGGAGACCACACCAAGACCACCGACACCGACCTCAAGTGGATCGACGGCTTCATCTATCAGTTCGACAACGACAGCGACGTCGTAGACGTCAGCCTCGCAGCTGGCACCAGCGCCTACAACGCTATCAAGGCCGTCTACCTCGGAATGTCTGAGGAGGCCCTCGAGCGCGGCGGCGTCATCTTCGTCAGCCCGGCCAACTACCGCGACTTCCTCGCCGCCCTCGTGGAGAAGAACTTCTACCACTACTCCGGCCCTCAGGACAACGCTCCGGACGAGTTCGTATTCCCTGGCTCCGATGTCCGCGTCATCAAGACCCCCGGCCTCGCAGGAGTTAACAACAAGATCGTCGGCACCTTCGCTGACAACCTCGTCTACGCTTGCGACGTAGAGGGAGACCTCGAGGACATCAAGATCTGGTTCTCCGACGACGCCGACCTCTTCAAGATCAAGGTCAAGTGGAACAGCGGCGTCGCTTACCACTTCCCTGCACACGTCACCCTCGGAACTATTGCCACACAGTAGTCCCTGGCGTAACGCAGGAGACACGCAACCGGCGCGGGTGAGGTCCAACCCGCCCGCGCTTTTATAAACGTCTTAAATCGCACAAAATATGGCTTGTTCTCAGACCCTCGCAGGAATCACCAATGACTGCGCTCCCTCTATGGGAGGAATAGTGGAAGCCCTCATCGCGAACCACGCAGACGTGACCGCCCTCACCGAGACCGCAGGAAAGATCACCGCGATCACGATGGCATCGTCCGCTAAGTTCCACCGTTACCAGCTTCCCCGCAACACCGGCTCCCTCTCGTCGAACTACACCATCGACGACACCACCGGCGCTAAGTTCGTAGCCTCCGACCTCGTCCTCCAGGTGAACCGTATGGACACCGCCAAGCGCATCGAGATCTCCGCACTCGCCCAGGGCGAGCTCGCGATCATCGTCAAGGATGCCAACGGCGCCTTCTGGTTCCTCGGCAAGGACGCCCCGGTCAAGGCCTCAGCAGGTGACGGACTCACCGGCACCGCCCGCGCAGACCGCAACGGCTACTCCATCACCCTCCAGGACAACTCGCTCGAGCTGCCCCTCGAGGTGGACGCAGAGATCGTCGACGACCTCGTAGCCGCCTAACGAGCGCCGCTCTCTTTACTTTGCAAGGCGCGATCCCTCCGGGGGTCGCGTTTCTTGTTTACGATTTCCGGCCCTTTGATATTTCCGAGAAAGGAGACTCGGAAGATATGATCTACATCGACAAAAGCCAGACAACCGCGACGGTGCTCGTGCCCACCAACGGACACGCGCTGCCCTCGACGCAGGAGACGCCCGCACTGGTCGTGCGCTCCACTTCCGAGAACCGAGAGCTGGAACTCCAGGGCGAGTGGTCCTACCCCTCGACGGAGTTCGCCTCGCTCTCCCTCACCATCCCCGAGAGCCTCAGCGCCGGGGAGTGGGAGTACACCTACAAGGCCACCTCCGAGCAGGGCTCCCGCATCCTCTCCACCGGCATCCTCCAGGTGGTCGAGGAAGAGAGCGAGACCAAGCAGTACAACCAGCCAATAAGCTACAAACAATATGGAGAATAACGAAAACAAGGTGCTGGTGTCCCTCGCGGCCATCGACCCCTACATCCAGCAGAACATCCCCGCGCCGACCGAGAAGGTCCTCGCCGGGAAGAATATGGTGGAATGGGGAACCGGCAACGCCTACCCAGACTATCTCCTGGAATTATGCAGGACCACGCCGACGCTGCGCTCGATTATCACCGGCACGGTGGACTTCATCTGCGGCAACGGCTGCGCCCTCTCCAAGAAGCTGGTCGACACCTACAAGGACGGCCAGGTGAACACGAAGGGCGAAACCATCGCAGAGCAGATCCGCCAGATAGCGGACGACGACGTCAAGCTCGGAGGCCTGGCCCTCCAGGTCATCCGCTCCAAGACCGGCGACATCGTGGAGATCTACTACATCAAGACCGCGTTCATCCGCAGCAATAAGGACAACACCGTCTTCTATTACAGCGAGGACTGGAAGGCCTCACGCCGCAAGGTCATCGAGTACCCCGCCTTCTATCCCCACACGAAGGAGAGCTGGGCGGCTCTCAGCGAGCAGGAGAGGGACCGCAACGTCTCGTCCATCCTCTACGTCAAGAACGACCGCTCCCAGGTCTACCCTCAGCCGGTCTACTGCGCCGCGCTGAAGGCCTGCGAGATAGAGCGCAACATCGACGACTTCCACCTGAACTCCCTCGAGAACTCCTTCACCTCCTCGATGATTATCAACTTCAACAACGGCACACCCTCCGACGAGATGAAGAAGGAGATCGAGAAGGGCTTCAACGAGAAATTCTCCGGCCACGAGAACGCGGGCCGCATCGTCTACTCCTGGAACCCGGACGTGAAGAACCAGACCACTATCACGGCTCCGAAGGTGGAGGACTTCGGCGCGAGGTACGACGCCCTGAGCAAACACTCCCGCCAGCAGATCTTCACCTCCTTCCGCGCCAACCCGAACCTCTTCGGCATACCCACCGAGAACCTCGGCTTCTCCCAGGAGGAGTACGAGAGCGCCTTCCGTCTCTACAACCGCACGGTGGTCCGCCCCATCCAGGCGCTCATCTGCGACGCATACGACAAGATCTTCGGCGATACCGGAGTGCTCACCATCGTCCCCTTCTCGCTGGACGAAGAAACCGAGAAAAACGTAAACTAACGGAACAATGGCAACGTATATATTACTCACCTCGGAGACCTTCGTGAAGGAAGTGACGAGTATCAGCGACAACCTCGCGGGGAAGTACCTCCGCCCTGCCATCCGCAAGGCGCAGGACGTCAACCTGCGGGGGATCCTGGGGGACACCCTGCTCGCCAAGCTCAAGGCCCTGGTCGAGCAGCACGGCTCCAACGTACCGGCAGGACCCTACAAGGACCTCATCGACCGCTGCCAGTACTTCCTGGCCTTTACCGCCGTCGTGGACGTGGCCCACAAGGTCACCTTCAAGATAGCCAACGCGGGAGTGGTGAAGACCCCGGACGAGAACGTCCAGGTGGTCGACCTCCCGGATATGGCGAGCACCCAGGCCTACTACCAGGCAGAGGCGGACTCCGCCGCGCTGGACCTCCAGAACTTCCTGCTGAACAACCGCAGCGACTACCCTGAGCTCACCCAGGGCGACTGCCACCGCATACACTCGAACCTTTACAGCGCCGCGACCTGCGGGATCTTCCTCGGAGGGCCTCGCGGGAAGCGCCTGCCCAACGTATAAGACGATGAACCTCTACCAGACCATACAAGCGATAGAGGCGACCGCGAGCCGCCAGCCGAACATCCGCACCATCGTGCGGAACGACGTCTTCCGGCTCAACGCGCAGCCGGGCGTCAGGTACGGCGTCTTCGCGTGGCTCCAGAACGAGCACACGACGGACGCGGACTCGCAGCTCATCACGTACAACTTCACCCTCTTCTACGTGGACCGGCTGACGGAGGACAAGGGGAACGAGATCCAGATCCAGAGCGTGGGGATGGAGGTCCTCGATAACATCCTGAAGACCCTCCCGGACTTCGGGCTCTTCCCCTCGATCTACTCCTTCCGGACCTTCAACCAGCGCTTCGCGGACGAGTGCGCCGGAGTGTTTTGCAACGTGCAGCTCGAGGCGAGCAAGGGGACGCCCTGCGCGACCCTCTGGGAGATAGACAACAACGTCAAAATTATATAGGCTATGGCAGAAGCAATACTCAAGCAGGTCCCCTGGTATTTGTACCTGGTTATCCTCATCGCGGTAGGGCTGGCGATTGCCGGCTTCCTCGTCCCTCCTCAGGGCGTCATCGACGGATCGGTCCTGAGGGTTATCGCTGAGCTGATGGGAGGCTCGGCGGTCCTGGAAGTAGTCATCAAGCTGCCTCAGTATATCGAGGCCGGAGTGAAGGCGCAGATCGCGCACGGAGACACGACCATCACAATAGGCAAAGACAAACTCAAAAAGCAAGAATAGATATGGCAAGAATTCACGTAAACGGCGAGCAGCCCTTCCAGGTGGAGGTCTCGCGCTTCTGCATCGGCCAGACGAGCGCTGGCTATACTCTGAACTTCTCCACGGACGGAGAGAACTGGACGCCCTGGACGGACGGCACCCTGGCGGAGACGGACCAGGTGGTCGTGAACGCGGCGGTCGGTATGTACTTTAAGCTCGCGGGCAACGAGGATCAGAACGTCCCCATCACCTGGTAAGATATGGAACCCATCGACCTCGGCAGCATCAACCTCGGGAAGCAGAGCGACCCGCAGGAGATCAACCTCGGGACGATAGACCTCGGAGGCGGCACGTCGACGTGGCGAAGGGGTCCCGACTTCAACGCGGACTTCAACCAAGACTTCCGCGCAGCACTACCCGAAGAATAGACAAATAAACAAGTAAGAATATGGCAAAGTACGCAACACTCAAGGCGGCGGTGGAAGCCGCCATCAAGACCAACGGCCAGCAGCAGATCACAGGACAGGTCTTGCAGACCCAACTGGTGAATATGATAACCTCGCTGGGCAAGTATTTCCAGTCCTTCGGGGGACTCGCAACCCCTGCGGGCTCTTTCTCTGCGGGCGACGAGTCCGTGACCTTCCTCGCGGTAGAGGCGGGAACATACACCAACTTCGGCGGCGCAGTACTGGACGGCAAGACCCTCCACATCCTCGCCTACGACGGCGACTGGGCGGATGTAGACACCCACATCCCTTCGGGCGCGGCTTTTGAGGCTGCGCTGGCTCTCGCTATCAAGGGCTCGCAGTCGGGCATCGCGGAGGGCATCGCGGACGTCATCTCTGCGGGAACGGCGCAGGAGTTCTTGCAGAGGCAGAGCGGCGGGGACGGCGTGAACTGCCTCAAGCGCATCAAGGGCAGAACAAGGGCGTGGAACCAGTTACTGAATAAGGGCGACCTTAATCTCACTCAAACCTATAATCAAGTAACCACAGTTGGTAATAGAGAAGACGGCACTATCACTTTTAGTGGTACGGCAAATGGGAGTGAGAACTTTGCTCTCTCTGCGACTTCTTCCGACAAAATGATTCGCGGCCATAAATATTGCTTGTGTGGTGCAACTTCCACTACTCCTCCTTTGAGAATGTCCGACCAAATCACATCATTCGATACTGGTTCTGGGATGGTTTGGACTTGCCAAGCAGATAATGTTGGTGTCCAACTCGCATGCAAAATTGTAAGTGGTGTGACTTATAGCGGAAAGATAAAGGTTAAGATTGTCGACCTCACCCTTCTCTATGGCTCGGAAATCTCTGGAATGACTGACGAACAGATTCTCGCCAAGTTCCAATCCGAGTACCCCGAACTCTACTACCCCTACAACGCGGGAGAACTGCGAAACAACGACGCGGAAGGATTGGAAACGGTTGGGTTTAATCAGTGGGACGAAGTGACGGAACTGGGAATTATTGATTCTCAAACTGGGCTAAACTCGGATAGCACCACACAAATCCGCGCGAAGAATTATTTCAAGGTTTTCGGCTCTACAAACTATTATCTCAAACTGACTGGTGGGGGGATTTGGGCTTTCTTCTACGACTCTAATTTCTCCCCCATCGGAGATGCGGTAGCGGGCAGTACGCAGCAGAGTAACCTTATGTCGCGTATAGATGACGGCGCAGTGTTCACAACGCCTCAAAATGCATATTATATGCGATTCTTCTGCTTTGGTTCCTACGGCACGACCTACAAGAACGACATCTGCATCAACCTCTCTTGGAGTGGTTACCGCAACGGCGAGTACGAGCCCTACTGGCAGCGTTTCCTCGCTCTTCGCCTCTCGGAACTCACTGGCATCCCCGAGGGCGGCACGGAGGCAGACCGCGTGACGATGTTCCCCAACGGACTGCGCGGACTCGGGACTTCCTACGATGAGATAGCGGGCGGAAAGGCGACCAAACGCAGAGGTGTCCGCGCCTACGAGAGCGGAGACGAGAGCGACGCCTCAGTCATCACCGACGGAACAAACACCGACTACGCCCTCACCACCCCCATCGTCTACACCGACCTCCAGTACGCGGACGGAACGCCCTTCACGATGCCAGCGACCATCCTCGTAGACGACTACGGAACGGAACGCATCCAAGCACCCGAAGGAGCGACCACTCCCTCCGCGCCCTTCTGCTGCGATAGCAACTACTCCATCGGAGTCGCCAACCTCGTCAAGAGGCTCGCGGCACTGGAAAACGCAGAGTAAATGGCGAAGTATTTCAGCCCGAAAGAGTTCAAAGCCTGCACCCCTCCCTGCGACATCTCGCAGATGGATGCGGGCTTTCTCGCTCTGCTGGACGGAGTACGCGAGAAGGCGGGCATCCCGCTCGTGCTGAACTCCGCCTTTAGAAGCAGCGAGTGGGAACTCGAGCAGAAGCGCAGCGGCAACTCCGCTCACACCAGGGGCCTTGCTGTTGACATCCGCTGCAATACCTCACAGAACCGCTACCGCATCCTGGCAGCCGCCATCGAGTGCGGCGTACCCCGCATCGGCGTCGGCAAGACCTACATCCACCTCGACAACGACCCGACCCTCCCCCTGGGCGTCATCTGGCACTACTATGAAGAAAAGAAGAAATGATGGGGGGCTAATAAACCCCAACCAAATGACCGCAGAAGGCCGCCGTGCCCTTGACCCCTTCGTGTGGGCGCTGGGCGCGGGCTCACTTGCGGCTATTGTGTTAACTGTCTTATTGAGCGTATTATGACGAATAGGCAGGAGAACCCCACCCCGCGAGAGAACCTGCTGGTCGTGGCGGTGTTCATCATCTCGCTCGTCCTCGTCGCCCTCTGCGCGGCGGGGTGCTGCACCACGAAGGTAGTGGAGCACATCGTACACCAGCGCGACACGACATACATCGAGCGCCAGAAGGTGGACTCGCTCTACCGCCGGGACTCCGTCTTCGTCAGGGAGAAGGGCGACACGGTCTACATCTACAAGGAGAAGATCCGCGACCGCTACCGCTACATCCACGACACCGTCCGGCTCGTCAAGATAGACACCGTCCAGGCGGTCAAAGAGGTCCCGGTGGCACAACCCCTCACCCTCGGCGAACAAGTCCGTCTGCGAGCCTTCTGGGGACTCCTCTGCGGCTTTTTGCTGCTGCTCCTCTGGACCTTTAGAAAACCTCTTATAAAACTACTGAAGATATGAGAAAAATTTGGGACAAGATTGTCGCGTGGTTTCTGAGTATTCCCACGGACAAGCGGTTGCACTTCGCGTGCGGCCTGGTGATCGCTGCCTTCTTCGCGATCGCCCTGGATATGGCCTGGTGTTTCTGGCCGGTGATCTTCTTCGCCTTCGGCAAGGAACTCTTCGACGCCAGCACCGGCGGCAAGTGGGACTGGTGGGACTTCCTGGCTACTATGCTGGGCTCCCTGGTTCCCCAGGCCTTCGTGCTTCTGCGGATCTGGTGGTTCGGCTTGTAGGGTGCAGCTCGCGCTCACACGGAGAGGGAGTCCTTCGGGGCTCCCTCTGCTCGTATAAAAAACCACCCGCGCATCTCTGCGGGGGTGGGTGGAATCCTTAAATTTTACCATCATAAAACTCAGAAGCAAAGGTGCGAAAAATTTTTGTAAAAAGTTCAAATAATTTTTGGAATTACGAAAAAAGTTGTATCTTTGTACTCGGATATTAACAGCGAATCCGAAAATTTTTGAACCTTAAAACACACACAAAATGACACAGCAAGAATTTGAAACCCTCACCCAGGTAAACGTAGAATCCTCCGAATTTGACGCAATTAACAGCGTCTATATGGCCTCCGACGTCGACAAGGAAACCTTCTGCAAGTTCTGGTGCAAGATCAACAAGAGCCGCGTCCTGGCTGCAAAGGTAGACCGCATCGAGGCAGAGCGCGAAGCAGCCAACCGCGAGTTTGCCTGGCGCATCACCTCCAACGGCTACACCATCGACGAGATGGGCCAGCTCGCCGACAACTTCTTCAACACCTACGAGAAGACGATGCTCAAAAGGATCGGCATCGAGATGCAGGAGCCATACAGAGACGGCTACCCTCACTTCATCACAGTCAGCGACGCCCTCTTCAAGGCCAACCAGTACCTCTTCCCCAACAACGACTAACACCCCGGGGGCTCCGGCCCCCTTTCAATAACCCCTTAAAACACACTGCACTATGTTTCAGATCAACAACACCAAAGACGGCTACATCGTCGAAGTATTCAACACCCGCGACAGCCACTGGGAGCCCATCGCCAACTTCGGAGACAACCAGGGCGACGCTATCTTCTTCAAAAACCACGACGCCCCCAGGCTCACCGAGGAGCAGCTCAAGGACCTCGTCAAGGACTATGACCCGGAGATGATCTTCCGCCGGCTCGACTCTGGCCTCTACCATAAAGGCCGCAGCCTGAGGAAGGGCCACTACTACCTCACCACCATACGCGAGCGCAACTTCATCGACGCAGGCAAGAACAAACGCGAGGCGATCAAGGCAGGCCGCGAGCTGGCACTCAAGGAAGGCCAGTCCGTCGAACTCTGGCACTGCGACCCGGTAGAGGACGTCCCCGGAGCCCTGGGCCGTTACTACGTCGGTATGCTGGAGTTCCCCTACTATCTGCGCTCCTGCCAGCTCACCGCAAAAGACATCACCGTAAACATCTAACACTATGGCACGGAAGAAATTATCAAAGTACGATCCCGAGAACGGCCACCTCATCGAGGAGCGCGAGCTCACCCCTGAGGAGGTGGCCAGCTTATTTGACGCAGTAGTCCAGGGTGGCGGGATGTACACCAGGCGCAACGAGCCGGACGGATCCATCGCCGGGGAGGTCTACGCCAGCAAGTACGACACCATCCCAATCTATGACTATAAGATAACCGACATCGAATAATAGCCCTATGTATTACTCAGTAGTAGAACAACACGTCGACGGCTCCTGGTGGTATCACCGCAAGACCTTCGAGACAAAGGAGGAAGCGCTCGAATATGCCCAGGGCGCCCTCGACTGGCGCGACTCCCGCCAGATAGTATTCAAACACTCCAAAAAACTCCCAGACGAGACCCTCTGGACCCGGAACTTCCAGGACTTCTACTGGGCCGGGAGTCATATACTCATCGCGGGCCACTCCGACATCGTCGAAATCGTGGCCGATATAACCAAGAAGGGGAGGGAGGAATTCAAGAACCAGCCCGCCAACCCGGGCCTCGTCATCTGGGTCGCCCAGACATCGAAGGGCGTCTTCTCAGTAGTGAACGAGAACTACCCGGGAGCGGTCCGATACCTCCGGGCTGAAAACGACTAACACTCTAAAATACCGACAAAATGAAAGCACCAGACAAGATATATATCAACAAATATATGTTCCGTCCCGGGATAATGCGTCCGGCGCAATATCCGGCGGATGAACCCGAATTTGAATATATCCGCAAGGACTTCCTCATCGACAAACTCGCCCACGCAAAGGCACTGCGTGAGAAAAGTGGAAGCAAGGACACCGAGGTCTTCGACGCACTGACAAATCTAATTCAAGAGATATGAAAGCGACCGATTTAATGATTGGCGACTTTGCAGTGGTTAATAAGGATGGCTTGTGCATTAAGAAAAACACTATCGTAGAGGTGCGCGAAATAGAATCCGATCAAAGACTTGAATTAGATGACAAATGTCTTATTGGTTCCGCTCATTGCCGTCCACTGGATGATAGTCAATTCGATGGTGGAATTTGGTGTGAATATCTTGACCCTATTCCACTCACCCCGGAGATACTGGATAAGAACGGATGGGAGTGGGACGGAGTATACGCCTATCTTCGACACGATGATATGCTATTTGAGTGGTACGGAGAAGAAGGCCTCCTTCGAGATTATCGTTTCGTTCAGTATGGTCACGGACAAGAGGAGATTTTCAAGTCAAGACCAGGGATGATATACGTCCACCAACTCCAGCACGTCCTTCGCCTCTGCGGAATAGAAAAGGAGATCGAACTATGACACACAAAGCGCACAAGCTGAGAAGCGGGGTCTATATGTATAGGGGGTATAAGATAACCAAACACCCAAGTGACACTTTACTTCCCGGAGAAAGATGGATATGGGAGGTTGAAGACCCCAACGGCGACGTGTTTATTCACGCGCCGACCCTGCGACTCTCAAAGGCATTCATAGACGAAGAGGAGGATAAACTACTACAACTGAGAAAAGATCTTGTAACTCCGGAAAAATGACTATATTTGTGCCGGCACATTTGGTGCCTGTGTTTTAAGGGGAGCGCCTGGGACTTCGGTCTCGGGCGCTCATATTTTTTGCAGTTTTTGTCCGGTTGTTGTCCGATTTTCCCATAGTTAAGTCCGCGCTTAACTTGTAACCACCTAAAATAAAAGGAGAAAGGCGCATCGCTGCGGCTTCCTCCTTTATTCTAACCTATTATCCATCCAACCCTCAGCAGGGGACCGTCTGCGCCACGTCTCCGGCTCCAGACAAGGAAGGCCCCCTCACGGAAGGCAGCGCACCTGCCATCGGTGTCTGGAAATTTTGTCCTATATTTGTCCGAACTCTAACACGGACACCAAATGATTACTTACAAGCCGATCGTCATCCAGGGCGGCAGGCGGAAGGACGGCACGTGGCCGGTGAAGATCCGCGTGACCTTCAAGGGCGCCGTCCGCCGTCTCCCCACCACCCTGGTCTGCACCGACTCAGACCTCACCCGCACCGGGCACATCAAGAGCGGCGCGGTCCTCCAGAGGGCCGGCGAGCTCATCGCTCAGATGCGCGGGTGCTGCGATGGTCTGAGCCCCTTTATCCTTGAGAGCTGGACGGTGGACGACGTGGTCGCGCACATACGCGGCACACTGACCGCCCAGACCTTCCGGCTCGACTTCTTTGCCTTCGCGGACGAGTACCTCGTCTGCAAGATACCCCAGACGCGCAGGGCGTACACGATGGCGCTCGGAGCCCTGGAGCGCTTTCTGGGTCGCCGGTCCCTGGACGTGAACGAGATCACCCGGACGATGCTGCTGGACTACCGGGACTTCGTGGACGCGGAGCCCTGGATGCACTGGACCTCGAAGGGGCTGAAACCCAGCTCGCGCCCGAAGAAGGTCCAGGGCGGAGCCTCCGGCGCTTATCTGATGAAGCTCGCCCACATCTACAACGCCGCGAAGTTCCGCTACAACGACGAGGACTCCGGGAGGATCCTGATCCCGCGCTCACCCTTCGACGGACTGCACAAAGCCTACCCGCCGGGTAAGGGCTCCAGGGCCCTGACGGTGGACGAGATCCAGCGCCTCATCGACTGGGAGCCGAAGGCGTGGGTGGACCGCGTGGCCCGCGCCGCGTTCCTTCTCTCCTTCGCCACTATGGGCGCGAACCTGGCGGACCTCTACGAGGCGAAGGCGGTCGACGGAGAGGGCTGGAAGTACAACCGCAAGAAAACGCGCAAGAGAAGGGCCGACGGCGCGGAGGTGAGGGTTTTATTGTCCGAAGTCTTGACGCCCCTCCTGCGCGATCTGGGAGGGCAAAGCGAGGGTGTTTGGTGGCTTCCCGCGCTGCACCGCTGGAAAGGAGACAACATCGCGACAAACGAGATCAACAAAGCGCTGCGCCGGTGGATCACCCAGGAAGGTCTGGAGGACTTCACCTTCGGAGGAGCCAGGCACTCCTGGGGAACGATAGCGAGGAACGTCGCGAAGGTGGAGAAGGCGACCGTCGACGAGGCTCTGGCGCACGTCGGAGACTTCCGCGTGACGGATATGTACGTGGAGCGCAGCTGGGATCTCGCGTGGGAGGCCAACGAGAAGGTCCTGGCACTTTTCCGGTGGCCGCGTTTACAAGATCCGGAGGTTTGATATTTCCCTCCAGATCATAGGGATTTTTTTCATAGTCAAGTTTATCGCAAGTGGCCCGCGTCGTGAGATGCGGGGCTCTCTTTTTATGAGGGCGGCTGTCCGTCCTTCATCGAGAAGATCAGATCCACCAGGGCGAGGATGGTCCGGTCGTCCAGGGCGAGCTGCTCAGCGTAGACGATGTCCTCCTGGGTGACGTTTACAACTTCGTCCTCTTTTATATTTCCATCAAGAAAAGCAGACATCATACAAAGTCTATTTCGATTTGGTTTTAGTTTAGTGTTAGGGGCAGGGCCGCAGGGATGCGGCCCTTTCTTTATTTCCCCAAGTCAAGATTCTCGCCGTTTTTTTCGGCTACTCCGAAGACGCCGAGGCTCCTGGCGCCGACTCCCTGGAGCCTTGCTATGAGCTCAGCCTGGATGCGGATCGTCTCGCTCATATTGTTGTAGAGGTCTGCGGTCTCCGCCGGGATCACGATGTCCGGGCGCTTCGGCTTCTCCGGCTCTCTCTCCGGCACGGCTCCCAGCTGCTCAAGACCGGCCTGCGCCGCCCAGATCTGGATGCGGCGGACCAGGCTGTCATTCGCGAAATGTGGGTCACCTTTCAGGGCTTTCGACATACTCCCCTGATTGAGTCCGATCTGCTGGGCGAACTCGCCCTGCGTTTTGCACAAACCCCGCAGCCGTGCGAGGTTATAAATGCGATTGATGTAGTCTTTTTTCGATTCCATTGTGTTGTGTTAGGGGTGCTTCTGGTCCACATTTTTAGGACCTAATCTCAAAAAAGTGCAATTTTTTCAAATTTTTTGTACCAAAGTCGAAAATTATTTTTACCTTTGTACTCAGATAGTAACAAAAGTATAAAAAAATATGGCATTAAAGACAAACATCAGTATGCGCGGAACCCTCGCGGAGATGGGCATCGGCGAGGAGGTCTGCATCCCCCTCGAGCTGCGCCGGATCTCCTCTGTCAGAACAGCCGCCTCCATCCTCGGGCTCGAGCTGGGTCGCAACTACAAGGTCGCCCTGGAGCGCGAGACCAACAACGCCAAAGTAACCAGACTATCGTGAGCAACCAGGAGACCATCATCAACGCGATCGTGAAGACCGCCACCGAGACCGGCGCGGCTCTGGTCCTGGAGACCCTCGGCATCACCGCCGGCGAGATCTCCCAGCGCAAGGCCCGCGACACGTACGGCAAGTGGTTCACCGACGCGGAGAGAGACGGAAGGATCCGTCCCGCGAGAGTGGACGCCGGCAAGAACGGAACGAAGCACTACCGCGTGGTCGACATCACACAGCTCAAGACCGCAGACCTGGTACGAGCAGAACTATTACTCACCAAAACCCAATAAAACACAAAACCAAATGAAAAAGATCCTATCAACCCTTCTGGCCTTCGTATGCGGCGCGTCTCTGCTGCTTGCCTGCGCCCAGAACTCTGACGGCTCCGCGAACCTTCTCTGGAGCCTCGGCTGCATCGCAGTCGCTATCCTCGCCGGCTACGGCTTCGCAAAACTCAACCCCCAGATCCTGCGCTATGAGTAAGTATCTGCACACCCTCGACGCGCCGGAGGTCGACGACCTGCTGGCCCAGTACAACCAAGAAGAAGAAACCCCAAACACTGATACCAAATGAACATCCACGAGAATTTAGCGGCTATCCAGTCCGCACTCAAGGCTCCGAAGTCGCAGTTCAACTCCTTCGGAGGTTACCACTACCGCAACGCCGAGGACATCCTCGAAGCGGTCAAGCCCTTACTGGCGCAGCAGGGCTGCGTCCTCACCTGCACCGACGAGATCGTCCTGATCGGCGAGCGCTACTACGTCAAGGCAACGGCGACCATCTGCAACAAGGAAGGCCAGATCGTCCAGACGTGCGCCTACGCACGAGAGGAGGAGAGCAAGAAGGGGATGGACGGAAGCCAGGTCACCGGCGCGTCCAGCTCATACGCGAGGAAGTACGCGCTCAACGGCCTCTTCTGCATCGACGACACGAAGGACTCCGACACCACCAACACCGGGGACCAGAAGCCCCAGCCGGAGAAGAAACCCGCACCCAAGAAGAAGGTCGAGGCAGCCCCCGCTCCTGCTCCGGAGGCAAGGAAGCAGCCCACCGAGCGCGAGCGCTGGATCGACTCTCTCGCTCGCGGCGCGGTCAACGCCCAGGGCGTGAAAGCTGAGGACGCCTACAAAGCGAAGTTCAACCCGACCCCAGAGGAGTGGGCGCTCGTCCAGGACGAGGTCTACCACTACAAGAAGGACCACAATATCCAGTAGACTATGTGGATCGAGTTATCATACGGAATCACGAGCGAGATCTACTCCTCGAGCGACTACAACTCCCGCTACCCTCACCGAATCGCCTTCAAGACCCGGGAGGAGATCGAGGAGTGGTGCAAGAAGATGGACGAGAAGCACGGCGAGAACGGCTGGCGACTCGGAGACGAGAACGTCTACGAGAGGGCGCAGTTCCCCCGCTGGCCTATCTGGGGAACCTGCCCGGACTGGACCATCTTCCAGAGGTACGCGGGCGCTTGATTTACACTTTTGCGGGATTTGATATTTCCAAGAAAAGAGCAGCTGATCCCTGCTTGGAAATAGAGAAATATAGCAACCCGCTAACCAGTACGCGAAGGGGATCAGACTTCGCAGAACGTGGCGGGATTGTTTTTTAATATGGAAAATAAGTATTCCTCCCCTTATCGGGACATTTATCGGCAAGAGATGGGCATTTATTGGGACGGTAGCAGGTATGATATACATCATATCAACTTCGACCACGAGGACAACCGCATCGAGAACCTCATACTCCTCCCGAAGGACGTACACCAAAAACTGCACGGTCTTCTTCGTACGGTCAATATGAACTGGGACGAGACGATCCGGGATTATGTCATCGACGCCTTTATGTATGGCTCTTGTGGCGACTACCTCCAAAGCCTGGAGTGGTTTAATGAATACGCGAAAATCGTCTTTGATCTATCCCTCTGGGGATTTATGAAGAAGACAAAATACCGCAAAGAGAGCGGAGCACTTATCGAAGTAGAAGGAATTCACAAGTATGGCAGGTAATATCACAATAATCGAACCGACCGAGAACTTCCAGAGAGTCTCGAAGGACATCGTCTTCAACGAAGAGGTCGACGTCTTCACCCTGGGGCTCTATGTCAAGGTCCTCGTCCTCGGCAAAACCTGGAAGCTCAACATCAAAGGGATGGCGGCAATCCTCCACGTCTCTACGGAGCGAATCAAGAAGGCCTTCGCCCTCCTGGAGAAGATGGGCTACATCAAGCGCGTCCACATCAAGGACGAGAAGACCGGCTACTACCTCGGATATGACTATCACATCGGCGCGGTCCCCTTCCCGGAAGAGGAGAGGACGGACCTTCAGGCCGAGTGCTCCAGCCACCATAAAAACCAGCCACTGGAAAATCCAGCTGCTGGAGAATCCAGCCGTCGGAAAATCCAGCTGCTGGAAAACACCGAGGCTATAAATAGAGATAATAAAGAAACAAAGACTATAAAAGAAAACAAAGACAATAATATATCTCTATCTCCCTCTACAAGTAGATCTCCCTCTTTCTCCTTGCGCTCCGCGCTTTTGGCTGCTGGCGTGACCGCTGAGGTCGCCGACGCCTGGCTCGCAGTCCGCAAGGCGAAGAAGGCCGTGAACACCGAGCTCGCGTGGAAGGCGATCGAGCGCGAGATCCAGAAGTCCGGGCGCAGCGCGGACGAGTGCATCCGCTTCAGTGCCGAGCGCAGCTGGGCAGGCTTCAAGGCCGACTGGCTAAAAGAGGAAGACACCCGCAAGAGTCCCTCATCCCCTACCCCTTCTCCCAAAAACGCCTCAAACAAGGCGCGGCTTTATGACTTTACAAAAGACTGGTAAAATGGTAACAACTAATACACCCCTCGACCTTGACTTCATACGCACCCTCATCGGCAACCGCGTCCAGATCATACGCCAGAAGCAGACCGTCTCCTTCGATGCGGCGATGGAAGCCTACATCACAATAGCCAGGCTCATCGTCCCGGACTACGAGATAGACTCTGATAACGAGTTCGCGATCCAGAACCTCGTGCGCTGGGTCATATCGGACCCCACGATGAAAGCAAACGACAAAAAGGGTCAGCTCTGCGATGGAGACCTGACGAAAGGAATCTATCTCCAGGGACCCACCGGCACCGGCAAGAGCCTCGCCCTTGACATCCTTCGCATCGTCTGCCGCTACTTCGACCAGCAGTTCAAAAGCGAAGGCAGGCCGGTCTCCCTTTGCTGGAAGACAGCCCGCGCCGAGGACATCTGCTACGACTACGAGGAGAGCGGAAACTTGAAAGAGTGGAAGCAGGATCCTATCATCTGCATCCAGGACCTCGGCAGCGAGCCGTCCGAGACCTTACATATGGGAAACCGTCGCGGCATCGTCGGATCTATTATCGAGGCCCGCGGCGACCTCTACTCCCGGCTGACTATCATCTCGAGCAACATCCGCTTCGACCGTCTGGAGGAACTCTACGGCCCCCGCGTGTCCTCGAGACTTACCCAAATGTGCAATATCATAACACTCAACGGTCCCGACCGTAGAAAATAAAACCCTTACACACTATGACACCAAACCCCAAACTCAAAATCGAGAAGCGGATCAACGAGGAACTCGAAGGACTCCGCAAGATCGCAGCGACCCTGCCCACGAAGCAGCGCCACGCACTCATCAACCACT
>Ga0247608_10002727_pt1 | contig 21533 bp, 19 predicted proteins | sample 176DNAGHGlowgp2_FD_193490 | JGI IMG/M metagenome (GOLD analysis project Ga0247608, IMG submission 193490) | Sheep rumen microbial communities from Palmerston North, Manawatu-Wanganui, New Zealand - 1766 DNA GHGlow gp2 | ecosystem: Host-associated > Mammals > Digestive system > Stomach > Rumen ...
ACAACCTCCATGAAACCTTCAACACATGCCAAAACGTCGGTCTTGTCAATACCTGTCTTTTTGGCAATCTCACTAACAACTTCTGCTTTAGTCATATTCTCAATTGTTTAAGTCTTAAATGTCGCTTTTTGATTTCGAGTTGCAAATGTAGTTCTTTTTTGGTGATATGTAAAACATTTCCTTTGTTTTTGTTCTAAAAAATGTGTAATTGCCCGGTGCCGTGCCCGATAGCAACCTGCAGACAAAAAAATACCGTGTTTATCTTGGAAACGTCTCTGCCAGTAATTATATTTGCTGCTGAAATTTTTAATACCTATTTAATTATGTCAGTCAACAAAGTTATTTTACTTGGAAATGTGGGTAAGGATCCGGATGTGAGATATCTGGACAACCATGTTTGTGTAGCTAACCTTACCCTGGCCACGACAGAACGTGGCTATACGGCTCAGAACGGTACCCAGGTGCCGGACCGCACAGAGTGGCATAACCTCGTCTTCTGGAGGGGGTTGGCCGAGACCGTTGAGAAATACGTTCATAAGGGTGACAAACTCTATGTCGAGGGCAACATCCGCAGTCGCAGCTATGATGATCAGAACGGCATGAAACGTTACGTTACTGAAATCTATGTGGACTCAATGGAGATGCTTTCATCAAGGCAGAACAGACCGGAACAGCCGCAGGCTCCCGTCTCAGCTCCTGCCCAACCGGAATCCGGAAGGTCCGATATTCCGTTCTGAACTTAAAGACGCCGCGTTATAGAAACCGCTCTTTTGATAATCGCATCCGCTCCGGCTCAGTGGGCCGTCGGTTGGAATGCTCCTACAGTGGGGTCAGTCATCGCTATGGTGACGGCCCTGCTTCTTTTGGTCCTTTCCGGGTTTGTTTCGGCCTCGGAGACGTCGTTCTTTTCACTCTCTCCCGATGAAGTAAAGCGTATATCGGATTCAGACTCCCCGAGAGAGCGGCGCACGGCTTCGCTGCTCTCTGATTCCGAGCGGCTTCTGGCCACTATCCTGACGGCAAACAATCTTGTCAATGTGGCCATAATACTTCTGCTGGACCTGGCTTTTTCCCAGATGTTCGTATTCGGCGCTGAATGGGTGGAGTTCCTGGTGATGACGGTGATTCTTACTTTTGTGCTGCTTCTTTTCGGCGAGATAATCCCCAAACTCTATTCTGCCCACAATTCACTCTCGTTCAGTCTCAGGGCTACGCCGCTGCTCTCTGTGTTGACAGTCCTGCTTCGTCCCGTATCGTCTCTTCTGATGCGCTCCAAGGTCCTTTCGGATCATGTCCAATCCAAGAAAAATTTTAACATATCGGTGGATCAGCTTGAGCAGGCTCTCGAGCTTACTGATTCGGAGGATATCCAGAATGAGCAGCAACTTCTTGAGGGTGTTATCAGGTTCGGTGATGAAACGGTCGTGGATATCATGACATCCCGTATCGATATGATTATGCTTGATATCCGGGCGGGTTACGGCGATGTGATGAAATGTATAAAGGAGAACTTCTATTCACGTGTTCCGGTATATTCCGGTACCTCAGATAATATTAAGGGAATTCTTTACATTAAGGACCTTCTTCCGTATTTGGAGAAGGGCAACGGTTTCCGCTGGCAATCACTCATCCGTCCGGCTTTTTTCGTCCCCGAAACGCGCAAGATTGACGATCTCCTTCATGACTTCCAGACCGGCCGTATCCATATGGCCATAGTCGTCGATGAGTTCGGTGGTACTTCGGGACTGGTAACCCTTGAAGATGTCATAGAGGAGATTCTCGGCGAAATAAACGATGAGTTTGATGACGATTCGGTAAGTTACCGCAAGACCGGTCCAGATACGTACGTGTTTGAAGGCAAGACCCTGCTGTCGGATTTCTTCCGGATCGTAGGGCTTGACGAGGATGACTATTCCGCATTCGTGGGCGAGGCCGACACCCTTGCCGGTTTCCTTCTGGAGCTCAAGGGCGATTTCCCCAAGAAAGATGAGGAACTGGTATGCAAAGACCTTGTTTTTAAGGTTATGGAGAAGAAGGAACGCCGTCTTTCGGGAATCCGCGTGACTGTACGCGGCAAAGATTCGGGCGAACCTTCCGAAGACTGACACTCTGCAGGCAGTAAAAAAAGTCCCGGTACATACGCGCGTGTGTACATTTAATTAGTATCTTTGCCTTTAATTATCTGTTTTGCCTTAAACAACAAAACCTATACATTCTATGAAAATTAACAGGAGAGCACTGGCGTTGGGCGGCATAATAGCTGCTCTATGCCTCGGTTCATGCATCCAAAGGACTGATGAGCTTGACCTCAACAAAGAGATCAGTCTGGATATGCAGATTGGCCCGGGTGGTTTGACCATTCCTCTGGGTAGCCTTGATACCTTATATCTGGATTCGCTCATCAAGCTGGATGGTGATGACTCCATGCTTGATACGCTAGACAACGGTTTGTATGGCATCAGTATGGACGGCGACATCGATAAGGTTAGTGTCGATATCAGTGATGTCACTATCAATATTCCCAAGCCTGACATTGATGAGATAACAGCCAGTTTTGACCAGACTGATGTGGATGACATCACGATCGCGGAGAAGTCCCAAAGTACTACCATACAGATATCATCGGTAGACCTCTCTTCCATCAATGACCAGCTTCCTACACCCGTCAGCAGTTTCCGTACAGAGCCGATAGCTGTTCCGGTGGTTTCCGGAATCAAGATAATGAATCCTCTGACAAACCAGGATTTCATTGAACTGGTAGTCCCGGACCAGAGTGTGGATATCAAGTTCAACTACACGCTCCCTGAAGATGTGGAGAGCGTCAACCGGATTATCTTCGGTCAGGAAAATTCGGACAAAGGGCAGATAATCAATCTTAACGTTGACTTGAGCGGCGTGTTTGCCATATCAGATTCTCCTGATCTGGTCCTTCAGACACTTGAGATTTCATTCCCGGATAATTTTTATCTTTCCAAGAACAATACCCTGGACAATTATCTCAAGGACGGAGTCATAAGTATAGACGGATCCAAGTTAAGCATTACCAATGCCAAGGTCAGGAATGAAGCCTTTACTACAGACTATATAATGCCCGTATCGTTCGTGGTGGATTCTGCGGACTTTAAGGATTACATCGTAGAGGAAGAAGGCAAACTGAAAATCAAGTATGAGGAGAGTATCGGATACAAACTTGCACTCCGCATATCCGGAACATCTACTGCAAACGGTACAAAACAGCTTTACGTTGATGTCTCCATGAATGACAAGCTCCTAATGAAGGATTTCTCGGTTGATACCAAGTCCAAGGAACTGAGTCTTCCTTCCGGTCAGGTGGCGTCAACATATGAGGTTACTGGTCTTGACAACCTTTCCAAGGTCAATTATATAGAGTTCAAGGAGACCCAGAGTGTCCTGAACCTTTCTCTCTCGGATTTTGACATCGATCCTTTCACATTTGATGAAAGCAGCGCCATCCGGATCCAGTTCCCGCTCGGCTTTGAGTTTGTCAGGAACACTGACGGCAAGGTTTATGTCGGAGATGACGTCGTGGGTGTTTGGGTAGAGAACAGCAATATGCTTGATATACTGCCGGGACAGGCCAAAGGCAAGACAATACAACTCCATGTAGGAAGGCTTACTATTCTCCAGAGTGTTGATGAGGTCAAGAAATCCATTGAACTCAACAACGATGTCAGCTATAGCGGTAACATAAGGATAGCAGCCAGAAAGAATCTGGACAAGACTGCCCTTGATGCCCTTACCGACAAGCAGATCAACTTCAGTGTCTGGGGCTCGTTGCTGGTCAACAACGCCAATGTAGAGACAGCCAGGATTGAGACGGAATTTGAAGAGCCCACCGCTATCTCAATTGATGAGGAGATAGACGAAGCCCTTGTACAGCTCAACAGCATCAACCTCAAACAGCCGGCCGGTGCATCCCTGCAGCTCAAGTTCAAAGGTATACCGGAGACGGTATCCAAGATGACCATGTCCAATCTCACTCTGGTATTCCCCGATTTCCTTCTCATAAGCTATGTCGGAAATGACCATCGTATCAGCGTGAATGGAAATACTCTTCTCATCAACGGTGACCTGTACAAGGAGGAGTTGACAGACAACGGTGACGGATTCCAACTGAGCGGACTGCAGATTACAGGCATGGAGTTCAAGGATCCCCTGGTTGTGGTGGACAGCCGCATCAAGCTAGAGGACAGTGTCGTGATATCCGGATCCGTAATCGTGGGTAACCAGCTCATCAACAGTGAGGACATGAAGGACATCAGGGTTACTCCTGTAGTGGATTTTGATCCCATCCAGGTCAAGTCGGTCATCGGTAAGGTCAATCCCAAGATTGATGATGTGCATGAGGAGGTGGATATAGACCTGGGCGATGATATGGATTTCTTCCGGAATGAAGACAACCGCCTTATGTTGAGTGATCCTCAGATAACCATCAGCATCAACAGTACGGTTACTGTTCCTATCAACCTGGACCTCTCGCTGTCATCAAAAGACTCCAAGGGTAACTTCATTGCTCAGGGTATAAAACCGGACAATGGCACCATAAGGCTTGAAAAATGTGACATTGAGGCCGAAAGCCGCAATACTACCATAATCATTTACAAGAATGACCGGGTCGTTCCCCAGTCCGATGATACGCTGTTTGTCCGTATGAGCAATCTGCCGGACCTCATGTCATCCATGCCTGACAAGATACTCTTTGACCTCAAGGCCGGAATTGACCAGTCGGAGCAGCACTACATCGACCTGACCCGTGAACTTTCAGTAACAGGCAGTTATAAGGTATCCATACCTCTGTCATTTGACAGCCTGTATATAGAATACTCGGATACCATCAATGACCTGGCAGAGAGCCTTGAGGATATAGCCGATAAGATTGAGGCCACCAGGCTGCATCTTATGGCGGATATAGAGAGCACAATACCTCTGGGCGTGACGCTCAAGGCCAAGGCTCTGGACAAGAATCAGAATGAGATCAGGGACATTAAGATCGCATCGTGCGTAATCGCTCCCGGAAACGATAACATAACCAGGTCCACCATGACTCTTGATGTGGATGTGCAGAAGGGTGCCCTTACCAAACTTGAGTCAATCGTGTTTACGGCCGAATGCCAGTCCGGTGACGGAAGCGCCAGCATACAGAAAGGTCAGTGGCTCTGGATAAAGAAGATGCGTTTACAGTTGCCTGAGGGTCTTAAGGTTGACCTTACGGATATGGATAAAGATAAGAAATAACCCTCAAACAGTGATACAGTTATGAAAAAGCATTTTGTAAGAGAATCAGTCATGGCAGCATCGATGCTGCTGCTCACTGTCGCTGTCTCGGCACAGAGCTCCAGCTCAGGTTATTTCCTGGAGGGTTTCAATCAGCGTTATCAGTTGAACCCCGCATTTACTCCAGAGCGTAATGTCTTCATTGCAATCCCCGCCTTGAGCAACATCCAGGTGGATATGCAGGGTTCGGTAGGCCTTGCCAATTTCCTGTATGAATCCACATCCAAGCCCGGAATGCTTACCACATTCATGAGCCCGGACATAGATGCCAAGACATTCCTTGACGCCATGCCAAAGGCGGCTCAGTTCAATGTGGGACTCAATATGGATATCCTGGCTTTGGGTATCGGCGGAAAGAACGGCTTTACCACTTTCAACCTCAAACTCAGGAACAGTGAGCAGGTCAGCCTTCCCAAGGAGTTGTTCGGATTCATGAAAGCCGGTCTTGCCGAAGGTGACTATCTCATAGAGAACACCAACATCAACTCCATCACCTATATGGAGACATCGTTGACACACTCCCATAAGATAGGCGATAATCTTACCATCGGTCTTGGTCTCAAGTTCCTTGAGGGTTTGGCCTATGCCGATGTCACCATCGATGAGATTGATGCCAGACTTCATGGCGATGAGTGGCTGGTCAAGTCAAACGGTACACTCAAGGGATCGATACCTGCAGCAGAATATAAACTGGATCCGGAGACCCAGACCTTTGATGGAATAGATGTTCAGGATGAGATCAATGCCGGCATCATTCCCAGTAGCTACGGATTGGCCGTTGACCTTGGAGCCGAATATGATTTCAAGGACCTTGTAGAGGGTCTCAAGGTCTCTGCCGCCATCACTGACATAGGTTTCATCAACTGGTCAAACATGAATACGTTTGCCACCAATAACAACGAGTATGTAAGGTTTGAGGGCTTCAACAACTATGACATCAACGGAGACAACAGTGATGAGACCATGGATCAGATAACCGATGATTTCAATGATATGGTCAAACTCTATCAGACCGGCAAGGTCAACGGCAAGGAGAAGGTCATGCTCAACACCACGTTCAGACTTGGTGCCGAGTATACACTGCCTTTCGTGGATTGGATTTCATTCGGAGAGTTGTTTACATGCCGTACAGGTCTCTGGCCTTATGTGGAGTCACGCACATCAATCTGCCTCTCACCCTGTGAATGGTTTGATATGTCCGGAAACACTACTTTTTCCAATATGGGCTCTTCAATGGGACTGTTGTTCAATCTGCATCCGGGAGGCGTCAATTTCTTCCTGGCTGTCGATAAGCTTAAGGCGGAGTTGAACCCGCAGTTTGTTCCTCTGCATGATTTCGGTCTCAACTTCAGTCTGGGTCTTAACCTTGCATTCGGACAGAAACGTTATAACAATTGATGAATCATATATCAGTCTTTGAGTTAATCCTCAAGGGCATGGCTATAGGTTTTCTGGCAGCAGCCCCGACGGGACCGTCGGGGGTGCTTGTCATTCAGAGAACACTCAACAAGGGTCGCTGGAAGGGATTCCTTACCGGCCTTGGAGTGAGTATAAGTGATGCCTTCTACATAATGCTTACCATGATGTGCCTGTCGCTGGTTCTGGGTTATCTTGAGAATCCGACAGTGGCCACAGTGGTCAAACTGGCAGGTTGCGGCCTGCTTCTGGTGTTCGGCATTACAACCGTAAGGAACAATCCCCTTGCGGCCTCAAAAGAGGTTAAGGTCAAGAAAGATTCCCTTGGGCAGATAATGGTCACGGGTTTTGCAGTGGCCATAGTAAATCCTCTGGTGGTCTTTTTCTACATGGGGCTGTTTGCGTTCTTTTCCCTTCCGGTTGATGATTTCAGCACCGGTCTCAAGATGCAGACATACCTGTTTGTAATTCTGGGTGATTTTTGCTGGTGGTTTACGCTCTCCTCACTCATCAACAGGTTGCGCAACCGTTTTGATCTCCGTGGCCTGTGGATGATAAACAGGATACTGGGTTCCATATTGATAGTGGCCGCATTGGCATGGTGTACTACTATTTTATTGAATTTGTAGGATGTTTGTTCAGAAAGAACTGAGAGATAAGAATATTGCCGAATATCTGCTTTACATGTGGCAGGTTGAGGATATTATACGCGCCGCAGGGCTGGACAGTGACCGGCTTTATGATGCTGTCATAAAGACCAGCGGCCGCAGCGATGAAGAGTGCCGTGACTGGAAACGATGGTATGATGACCTGATAGAGATGATGCGTACCGAAGGCAAGAAAGAGAGCGGTCATCTGCAGATTAATGAGAACGTTCTCATTATGTTGGAGGATTTGCACCAGCGCCTTCTGGATTCAGATAAACAGCCTGAGTACAGGGATTTGTACTATAAGGCACTGCCGTTCATCGTAGAGTTCCGTGCCAGGAACCACAGCACAGGAAATGCGGAATTGCGTGACTGTTTCAACATGCTGTACGGTGTATGGCTGCTCAAGGTTCAAGGCAAGCCCGTCAGTGCAGGGACAGAGCAGGCGGTAAAGGCTGTGTCGGCCTTCATCGCAAAACTGGCTCAGCTTTACCGTGAGGAGAGGCAAGGCACATTGGTTTCAGATTAAGTTATGGAAGAGATAGAGAGAAGACGTACGTTTGCGATTGTATCGCACCCCGATGCCGGTAAGACAACCCTTACCGAGAAGTTCCTGCTGTTCGGCGGCCAGATTCAGGTGGCCGGAGCGGTCAAGTCCAACAAGATCCGCAAGACCGCCACATCAGACTGGATGGATATTGAGAAACAGCGTGGAATATCAGTGACCACATCGGTCATGGAGTTTGATTATGAAGGTTACAAGATAAACATTCTGGATACCCCCGGTCACCAGGATTTTGCCGAGGATACGTTCCGTACGCTGACTGCTGTTGACAGTGTCATCATAGTGATAGACAGCGCCAAGGGCGTAGAGCTGCAGACCCGCCGTCTGATGGAGGTTTGCCGTATGCGCAAGACTCCGGTAATTGTCTTTGTAAACAAGTTGGACCGTGAGGGTAATGACCCGTTTGATCTGCTTGACGAGCTGGAGGAGGAGTTGCAGATTCACGTGCGCCCCTTAAGCTGGCCTATAGAGAAAGGCGCCCGTTTCAAAGGCGTTTACAATATATATGAGCAGAAACTGGACCTGTTTACACCCGATAAGCAGAAGGTTACGGAAAAGGTACAGGTTGATATCAACAGTTCCGACCTGGAAGCAAGGGTTGGAGAGCGTGAGGCACAGAAACTGCGCTCAGATCTGGAACTCATTGACGGAGTGTATGAGCCGTTTGACCGCAGCCAGTACCTGAGTGGAGAGCTTGCTCCGGTATTCTTCGGTTCCGCGTTGAACAACTTCGGTGTGCAGGAGCTGCTCAACTGCTTTGTCCAGATAGCGCCCAGTCCGCGTCCCACGCAGGCATTGGAGCGTATGGTCGATCCCGAGGACAGCAAGTTCACCGGATTCATATTCAAGATAACCGCCAATATCGATCCCAACCACCGCTCATCGGTAGCCTTCTGCAAGGTCTGCTCTGGTAAGTTCCAGCGTAACGAGCCGTACTATCACGTACGCTTGGACAAGACATTCCGTTTCTCGTCGCCAACCCAGTTCATGGCGCAGCGCAAGAGCACCATCGAGGAGGCCTGGCCCGGCGATATAATAGGCCTTCCCGATACCGGAAACTTCAAGATAGGCGATACGCTAACCCAGGGAGAGAAACTCCATTTCAAGGGTCTGCCCAGCTTCTCGCCCGAGATGTTCAAGTACATTGAGAACGCTGATCCCATGCGCGCCAAGCAATTGGCCAAGGGTATTGACCAGCTTATGGGTGAGGGCGTGGCCCAGATGTTCATCAACCAGTTCAACGGCCGCAAGCTTATCGGCACTGTGGGTCAGCTTCAGTTTGAGGTCATACAGTACCGCCTGGAGCATGAGTACAATGCTCTGTGCCGTTGGGAGCCTGCCAGCCTCTACAAGGCATGCTGGATAGAGAGTGACGATGAGGCCGAACTGGAGGCGTTCAAGAAGCGCAAGTACCAGTTCATGGCTACCGATATGGAGGGCCGTGACGTCTTCCTGGCCGACAGCGGCTATGTGCTGCAGATGGCACAGATAGATTTCAAGCATATCAAGTTCCACTTTACAAGTGAGTTCTAGATGAAAGAGTATATTGAGGATGTAAAGAAAGCCGTTGAGGTGATGCGTGCAGGCGGAATAATCCTGTATCCCACCGATACCATCTGGGGGATAGGGTGTGATGCCTCCAACAGCGCCGCCGTGCGCCGCATCTTTGAGCTCAAGCGTCGCAGTGACAGCAAGTCCATGCTCTCACTCATAGACTCCGATGCCAAGCTTGGATATTACGTTCCGGACATACCCGATGTGGCGTATGACCTCATGGACCTGTCGGAGAAACCGCTGACCATAATCTATGACAATGTACGGCATCTGGCCCCGGAGCTGGTGGCAGATGACGGCAGTGCTGGCATCAGGATCACCCGTGAGGAGTTCTCACGTGAGCTGTGTCGCCGTATGGGTGGGGCGGTGGTCTCCACATCGGCCAATATCAGCGGGCAGCCTTCACCTGCCAACTACAGTGAGATATCCTTAGAGATAAGGAACGGAGTGGATTATATTGTAGAATACCGCCGTGACGAACAGACTCGTGCTACCGCATCCGGTATCATAAAACTGGGCAGCGGCGGACTGGTAAAAGTTATTAGGGAATGAATGACAGAACAGATGAGATAGAGCGTCAGACCGAATCTTTGCTCAACAAGTTCAACCTGTGGCGCAAGGACCACATCAGCGAGCGTCAGTTCATATTGCTGCTCAGTCTGGTTGTGGGCGTCTTCACCGCTTTCGCAGCCATATTGCTTAAGTATCTCATATCACTTATTCACGGTACCATCTATGGTAATCTGGTCATGAGTGAGGAGAACTACAGCCTGCTTATCTATCCCGTGATAGGTATCCTGCTGTCAGGGCTGTTCATACGCTATATAGTGCGTGATGACATAGGCCACGGCGTGACCAAGATACTCTATGCGCTGTCCAAGAAGAACGGTCGCATCAAACCGCATAACATGTTCTCATCGGTCATAGCCAGTGCCATAACTATCGGAATGGGCGGATCGGTCGGTGCCGAGTCTCCTATCGTGCTCACCGGCTCTGCTATCGGCTCCAACATAGGCCGAATGTTCAAGATGGAGCACCGCACACTGATGCTGCTTGTGGGCTGCGGCTCGGCAGGTGCCATCGCAGGAATCTTCAAGGCTCCAATCGCAGGCCTTGTGTTTGTCCTTGAGGTGCTGATGTTTGACCTGAGCATGGGTTCTTTGTTACCTTTGCTGGTGTCCTCTGTTACGGCGGCTACCATATCGTATGTATTTACCGGAACAGACTCCATGTTCCATTTCGTGTCCGAACACGGGTTTGACCTGTCGCGCATACCGCACGCCCTGCTGCTGGGAATTACCTGCGGATTGGTGTCGCTCTATTTTTCCCAGACCATGCACTGGTTTGAGACTTGGTTCAAGAGGTTTTCCAACCCATGGATTAAGTTTGTCATAGGTGCAGCGGTGCTGAGCGTTCTTATTTTCCTGTTCCCCAGTCTTTTTGGTGAAGGCTATGATACCATAGGTATGCTGCTCAATGCAGGTGAGAATCCGGAGAAAGTGATGGAGGGCTCCCTCTTCTATGGAGGTAACATAGTGCTTTATCTGAGCCTGGTGGTGCTCACCAAGGTGTTTGCTTCAACAGCCACCAATGCCGGAGGCGGTTGCGGCGGTATATTCGCACCCAGTCTGTTCCTGGGCTGTATAACCGGTTTTATATACGGTACCGTCATAGACCGTCTGTCTCCGGGCGCCGGTATCTCCGTGCAGAACTTTGCCCTGCTAGGCATGGCAGGACTGATGTCCGGTGTCATGTTCGCTCCGCTAACCGGAGTCTTCCTGATAGCCGAACTCACCGGCGGCTACTCCATGTTTCTGCCGCTTATGATGGTATCGGTCATGTCATATCTCACCATCAAACTCTTCCAGTCGCACTCCATCTACTCCATGCGTCTGGCTCAGAAGGGAGAGCTCATGACCCACCACAAGGACCAGTCGGTACTGCTCCTCATGAGCATGGACAATATCATAGAGACGGAGTTCCTCAAGGTTCGACCCGATATGGACCTGGGGCAGCTGGTCAATGTGATAGCACGTTCCAAACGAAACCTCTTCCCCGTGGTCGATGACAATGGCTTCCTGGTGGGAGTGGTCAATATGGAGAGTATCCGCAACATCATGTTCCGTCAGGAACTCTACCACCGTTTCAATGTCCAGAGGCTCATGGAACTGCCGCCTGCCCGCCTGTCGGTCAAGGACCCTATGGATACCGTAATGAAAAAGTTTGATGAGACCGGGGCCTGGAACCTGCCAGTAGAGGATGAGGAGGGCCGTTACGTAGGTTTCGTCTCCAAGTCCAAAATATTCAATTCGTACCGGAATGTCTTACTTGAACTTTCTGAGGAGTGACCGTAAAAAGGAGAATATCCCCAACCTGTTCGATATAATACCCAACATGGAAAAGAGAGATATGAGGATAGTGTTCATGGGAACCCCGGAGTTTGCAGAGCATATACTGCGCCGTCTCGTGGATGACCATTATAATATAATAGGTGTTGTAACCATGCCCGACAAGCCAATGGGTCGTCATGGAAGCGTACTTCAGGCCAGTCCCGTCAAAAAATACGCCGTAGAGCAGGGAATACCCGTCCTGCAACCCGAAAGACTGAAGGATCCGCTTTTTATAGAGCAGCTCCGAGCCCTCAAGGCCGACCTCCAGATAGTGGTGGCCTTCCGCATGCTGCCCGAGGTGGTCTGGAACATGCCCCCTCTGGGAACCTTCAACCTTCACGCCTCCCTTCTGCCACAATACCGCGGTGCCGCCCCCATAAACTGGGCCATAATCAACGGCGATAAGGAGACGGGTGTAACCACCTTTTTCCTCAAACACGAGATAGATACCGGCGATATAATCCACCAGGAGCGCATCCCCATACAGCCCACCGATAACGTGGGCACACTGCATGACAAACTTATGGAGTTGGGTGCAGACCTTACCGTCAGGACCCTTGATGATATCCTGGCCGGAAATGTAAGACCCATACCGCAGTCTAATATTCCGGCCGATGAACTCCGTCCGGCCCCCAAGATCTTTAAGGAGACCTGCCGCATAGACTGGAATCAGCCCACCGCCCGCGTAAACGATTTCATCCGTGGCCTCTCCCCATACCCCGCCGCCTGGACCGTCCTCCGCTCAGCCGACGGAACAGAGCAGGACTTCAAGATCTACGCCGCCACTCCTGTAGAAGGAGCCCCCATCCAAAAGCCGGGAACAATAACCTGCGACGGCCGCAAGAACCTGCTGGTATATACATCCGATGGAACCCTCCGCCTCCAGGAAGTCCAGATAGCCGGCAAAAAACGTATGGATATCTGCTCCTTCCTCTGCGGCAATGACCTGACCGCCTGCATCTTCATCTGATCTGCCCATCCCCAAGTGAACGGTTTTTCTCCCCTAGCTGAGGCTGTGTACACGTATAGTGGAGCATCAGTGAAGAGGCGTAAGCGTAGCCCCTCGGAGGATCCCGTTAAGAACGCCGCTTGTTTGAGGCATGTTAGGCCCCATAGGGGACTAAAAATGCCGAGTTCGGCGTTTAGGGTCCGTAGGGGAGGCGGAGTAGCCTCGTAACGTTGTCTCCACTATACGTGTACACAGCCTCAGTAAGGAGAAAAACCCCTCTAAAGTGTTAAAAATGACATTTTGTTTGCTAATTAAGAAATATTCACATTATCTTTGCCGGTGCAATAACACAATTATCAACTAAAACCGAACTGCCTATAGACTGAACTTTACTCCAATAAACCAAGTAAAGAAGAAGTAATGCAGAATTTGATTCAGCTCACCGACGACCAGTTGGTAGCTATGTACTTAAACGGAAACACAAAGGCGTTCGATACCCTTTTATCTCGTTATCAGGACAAGTTGTATTCGTACATCAACTTTGTTGTACGCAATCGCGACCTTGCCGATGACATATTCCAGGATACATTCGTAAAAGCAATAGTAACACTGCAGAAAGGCAGTTACACCAGCACCGGAAAGTTCGGCGCCTGGCTCACCCGTATAGCCCATAACCTCATCATAGACTACTTCCGTCAGGACAAGAATGAGAACACCGTAAGCAACGATGCCCAGGAGTATGACCTGCTCAATGACGCCAGTCTTGCCGAGGCCAATGTAGAGGATACAATGATCAACGAGCAGACCCTGCGTGACGTCCGCCGTCTGGTTGACGCATTGCCCGACAATCAGCGTGAGGTGGTATTCATGCGCTATTATCAGGAACTGAGTTTCAAGGAGATAGCCGATATAACAGGCGTATCCATAAATACCGCATTGGGACGTATGCGTTATGCCCTCATCAACATCCGTAAGATGTCTGTAGACAACGGCATAGCCCTCTCGCTCGCAGTGTAAAATATTTTTTCCTGAATCATATACTAATTCCCGGAGGTCTGCGTTTTATAGGTGAACAAACTAAAGGACGCCTATGGATCAGACCTCTACTACTTCTTCTTATCTTTCTGAAAACCTTATCCGCGCAGCAGTCAGGAACGGCTTCTTCGGCCAACCTGCACACGAGACACTTGATTTTATCCGCAATTTCGCGGCTCAGATGTGTTTTGTAGCATAATAATGACTACATTTGTGCAGAATTCATGATGGATTCTGCTATTAAAATGTAACTATGAGCACAATTGTAGCCCCCTCGCTCCTGTCAGCTGATTTCGGTGACTTGCGCAAGGACCTTGAGATGATCAACCGCAGTCAGGCGGACTGGCTCCATCTTGATATCATGGACGGAGTCTTTGTACCCAATATATCGTTCGGTTTCCCGGTGCTGAAATATGTCGCCAAGTACTGCACCAAACCTCTTGATCTTCATCTTATGATAGTTGAACCCGAAAAGTTCATGGATCGTTTCCAGGAACTCGGGGTGACTACGTATAATGTTCATTATGAGGCATGTACTCATCTCAATCGGACCATATTCGAGATAAAGAACCGCGGAATGAAGGCAGCAGTCACCCTCAATCCGTCCACGCCGGTATGCATGCTGACCGATGTTATCCGTGATGTAGACATGGTACTGCTCATGACCGTTAATCCCGGATTCGGAGGCCAGAAGTTCATAGAGCATTCAATCGATAAGGTAAAGGAGCTACGCAGGCTCATAACCGAAACAGGCTCCAATGCTCTGATTGAAGTAGACGGTGGCGTAACCTTTGAGACAGCTCCGCGTTTGGTGGAGGCAGGTGTGGATGTCCTGGTATCGGGCAACACCGTTTTTTCAGCGCCGGATCCGGAGCAGGCTATCATAGATCTTAAGAAACTCTAGGAAAGCAGGTGAGACTCTCGGACTGGCCCTCTTTAAGGCTGGTCATTCCCCTTATCGCAGGGATCATCATATCGGATACCATTGAGAACACCCGGGCACAGGTGCCGGTCTGGTGTGTCTTTGCTGTAATCGGATTATTTACAATACTGATACTTATATGTGCAGACAGGAAACCCTCCTTTTCGGGGTTTTTCCTGTCTGTCTCATTTTTTCTGGCAGGTGGTGTCTCCTACCATAGCAGGATGCAGCAGGTCAGGGTGGACTGGCCGGACCGGTATGCGCTCTATAAGGGAATGATAACCTCTTATCCTCTTGAAAGAGAGCGTTCATACCGCCTGGATGTCACCCTTATGGATTCTCTTTACGGCGGTCATAACATCTATTTGTATGTGGTAAAGGACAGTGCGGTCCAAGTGCTTGAACCGGGGCAGATAATAGAGTTTGAGGGAAAAATCAACAAACCGTCCAGTCAGGGGGCAGGTTTTGATTATGAATCGTATCTGCTCAGTCACGGTATATCCGGGACATTGCGGGTAAGGACCAAGGACTGGCGGATAGTACCGGTCCGTTCAGACGGTAACATCCGTACGCGTGCCGTGCGGTTCAGACGCAGCGTAATCCGGAAATACCGTGAATGGGGGCTTGAGGGCAATGCCCTGGCAGTCGTGTCTGCAGTATCGCTGGGTGAGAAAAAAGCTCTGAGCGATCAACTGAGGGAGGTGTATTCCACATCGGGAGTGAGTCATGTGCTGGCAGTCTCGGGACTGCATGTCGGGATAATATGCTGGATGCTGTATGTGCTGCTGCCCGCCTTCCTTTTCCGAAAACTGGAGTGGCTCAGGGAGTTGCTGGTTATGAGCGTATTGTGGATATATGCCATTGCCATCGGGACACCTGTGTCAATAACGCGGACTCTTATCATGTTTTCCATTGTAGCCGTATGCAGGGCAGTCAGCAGAGAGAGTTCGGCCCTTAATTCATTGGGAGTGGCCGCGCTTCTGTTGTTGGCCGTTAATCCGTCCATCCTCTTTGACATGAGTTTCCAGCTCTCTTTCAGCGCTGTTTTCTTTATTGTTATTCTCACTCCGTTTTTTCTTGAGATATTTAAACCGGCCAACCCGATAGTCCTGTACCTGTGGCGGGTCACATCACTCTCTCTGGCGGCTCAGATAGGTACTGTACCTATAGTCATGTTTCATTTTTCGGGCTTCTCTACCTATGTCCTTCTGGCAAATCTGTTCGTGGTTCCGGCTATGTTTGTTACAGTCCTGCTTTCCATGCTTCTCTGGGTTGCAGGATGGTGGCCTTTTTCAAGAGGCCTGACCGTTAAAGTCCTGACCTGGATTATTGATGTTCAGACAGATCTGCTTACAAGGGTTTCGGCCCTGCCGTATTCTCATGTTGAACTCTCGCTTTATCACGGCCGGAATATATTCGTCATCTATGCGGTGGTTATTCTTGTTTATCTGTGGTACAGGGAAAAAAGTACCCATCGTCTGGTTCAGGCATTGGCCTGCATTGCAGCCGGCGGTATTTTGGATATAATCCAAAACTTTGTGGTTTGAATCATATTGAGTACCTTTGCCGAGGTTATGATAGAGAATATGTTTTCCGGCAGTGATTTATCCGAATTCCGTATTTGGATGACATGGGCTGACCGTTATGTCATATTGACCCACATGGGGCCTGACGGTGATGCTGTGGGCTCGTCATTGGCATTGTGCCGATATCTCCGAGGCAAAGGCAAGCAAGCCGTAGTCCTGGTTCCTGATTCTGCTCCCGGTTTCCTCAAATGGCTTCCTGGTGCAGACGATATCAGAGTCTATGCAGATGATCCGGACTCATCGGATGATCTTGTCTACAAGGCCGATGTGCTGTGCTGTCTGGATTTTAACGTGGTGGGGCGCATCGGCAGGATAGCCGCCAGTTTCCTTTATTCCAAAGCCAAGAAATTCCTGCTGGACCATCATCCTTATCCCGGAGCCAACTATGATGTGATCCTTTCACACCCGGAGGCTTCATCTACATCCGAACTCGTTTTCCATCTCATCTGTGCTTTGGGGGATTTTTCTGAGATAGACAAGGAGACAGCCCAATGCATATATACCGGCATAATGACAGATACCGGTGCACTCTCTTATAACAGCAATAACAGTAATCTCTTTAAGGTCATCTCCCATCTTCTTGAGAAAGGGATAGACAAGGATGAAATATACCGTAGGGTATATAACAATTACTCCGAGTCACGTCTGCGCCTTCAGGGATTCGTGCTCAATGAGAAGATGCAGGTCTTCCCGGAACTGTCTACCGCTCTCATCACGCTGAATGACCGGGAACTCCGCCGTTTCAGTTACAGAAAAGGAGACACCGAGGGATTCGTCAATATGCCCCTTCAGATAAACGGGGTGCTCATGAGCGCATTCTTCAGGGAGGATGCCGAACAGGGGCTCATCAAACTCTCGTTCCGCTCTACCGGAAATGTCCCGTGTAACCGTTTCAGCAGTGATTTCTTCAATGGAGGCGGTCATGAGAATGCTGCCGGCGGTGAATTCCGTGGCACCCTGCAGGAGGCGGTCGAACGTTTCCGCAAGGGGCTTGACGAATGGTCCCGTTCTCAGGAGGATTGCATAAGACAACTGTTTAAAAAATAATATGAAAAAACTCGTTTATATATTGCCGGTCTTTATAGCCTTGTCGGCCGCATTTGTTTCATGCGATGATGAGGAGACCTATGCCGAACAGAAGAAACATGAGGCGGAACAGATTAACAGGTGGTTGTCGGATAATGATATAGATGTTATTTCAATGTCAGAATTCCTTAAGGACAAAACCACAGACAATCCCGAAACCGGTCCGGATTCCACACGCAATGAGTATGTCCTGTTTTCGGACAACGGAGTATATATGCAGATAGTCAGAAAAGGTGACGGAGATTTTCTGCAGTCAGAAGAGATGAAATTCTACAACGCCCGTTTCGTTGAGAGATATGTGGGTACCGGCGATACCATGACTCATAATCTGTATCAGTCTGAACCCGATGTGTTCTATGTTCAGCGTAACGGCGGAAACTACACAGCCCAATTCAGGAGCGGGATTATGTCTAGGGTTTACGGTAATACAGTACCTAATGCATGGATCATGGCGATGCCTTTCATCAGCCCCGGTTACCTGAACGGTAGTTCGTCTGCCAAGATACGCATCATAGCACCTCATAATCAGGGGACCCAGTCCGCAGCGCAGAGCGTATACCCTGCATTTTATGAAATAATTATAACAAAGCAGAAAAATAACTGAACAGCTATGGCAATGGTAAAATCCATCTCCGGAATACGCGGAGAAATCGGAGGTCCTGCCGGAAACGGTCTCACTCCTCTTGATATAGTTAAGTTTGTATCGGCATATGCCACTTGGGTGCGTGAAGGTAATCCTTCGGCCAGCCGTATAGTGGTTGGCCGTGACGCCCGTTTGTCCGGTGAGATGGTCCGTGAGGTCGTTTGCGGTACTCTTCTGGGCATGGGCTTTGACGTGACGGATATAGGTCTGGCCTCAACGCCTACTACAGAACTTGCGGTGACCTGGCTCAAGGCAGATGGAGGCATCATTCTCACTGCCAGTCATAATCCGCGTCATTGGAACGCCCTCAAACTTCTTAATAGCCAGGGAGAGTTCCTCAGTGCAGCCGATGGCAACCGCGTTCTTGAGTTGGCGGATGCCGAGGCATTCACTTATGCCGATGTGGATCATCTGGGACACTATACTACAGACGACACCATGAACCGTCGCCACATAGAGTCTGTCCTGGCACTTGACCTGGTCGATGTGGATGCTATCCGCAAGGCCGGTTTCAGGGTTGCTATAGATTGCGTCAACTCGGTAGGCGGTATCATACTGCCGGATTTGCTTTCCGCGCTGGGAGTCAAGAGTGTTGACAAACTCTATTGTGAGCCTACCGGCGATTTCCGGCATAATCCAGAGCCGCTGGAGAAAAACCTTGGTGACATTATGAACCTCATGAAAAAGGGAGGCCATGATGTCGCTTTTGTCGTAGACCCCGATGTGGACCGCCTGGCATTCATTGATGAGAACGGCGCAATGTACGGTGAGGAGTATACCCTTGTTACCGTGGCCGATTACGTGCTCAAACATACACCCGGCAATACCGTCTCCAACCTTAGTTCCACCCGTGCCTTGCGCGATGTGACCCGTCAGTACGGCGGACAGTACAATGCCGCTGCCGTAGGTGAGGTCAATGTGACCACCAAGATGAAAGAGACCGGAGCTGTCATCGGAGGCGAGGGCAACGGCGGAGTCATCTATCCCGCTCTGCATTACGGACGTGATGCTCTCGTAGGTATCGCTCTCTTCCTTAGTCATCTGGCACATGAAGGCAAGACGGTGAGTGAGTTGCGCAAGACATATCCTCCGTATTTCATCGCCAAGAACCGCATCGACCTCAAACCCGGTACCGATGTCGATGCCATACTTGCCAAGGTCAAAGGTCTCTATTCCAAAGAGGAAATCAATGATATAGACGGAGTTAAGATAGACTTCCCCGACAAGTGGGTGCACCTGCGCAAGAGTAACACCGAGCCCATCATCCGAGTCTATTCAGAGGCTTCCACCATGGAGGCCGCCGATGCCATCGGTCAGGATGTGATGAATGTCATCAACTCCATGATCTGATCCTTGGCGGGCGTCTACGTACATATCCCGTTTTGCGCCCGTCGCTGTATATACTGCGGCTTCTACTCAACTGTGCGTGAGTCAGAAGCCGCACGTTATGTCAGTGCCATCTGCTTGGAGCTGGAACACCGCCGTGAATATCTTCGGGGTGCAACAGTCAGTACTGTATATTTCGGAGGCGGAACACCATCGCGTCTCACGCCTGATCAGATAGGGGAGGTCATAGACTGCATTCGTGTCGTATTCGGTCTCGACGACCTAATTGAACTGACAGTAGAATGCAATCCCGATGACATAACCCCCGGATACGTTACCGCTTTGCGTGACTATGGAGTAAACCGTATCAGCATGGGTGTGCAGACCTTCAACGACGACCTTCTCCGGTTTCTCGGTCGCCGACACACTGCAGCTCAAGCTGTCGAAGCCGTCAACATCTGCCTGAAGGCCGGGATTGAAAACATCAGCATAGACCTTATGTACGGCCTGCCGGGTCAGACCCCCGACATCCAGCGGCATGACCTGTCAGTAGCGACGGATCTCCCGGTCCGGCACATATCCTCCTATTGTCTCTCATATGAGGAAAACTCCCCGCTTGACCGCATGCGTAGCCAGAAGCGCGTAATCCCAATCGATGATGACACATGCGCAGCTATGTATGACCGCATGTGTACCCACTTGCGCAGTGCAGGCTTTGATCACTATGAAATCTCCAATTTCTGCCTTCCCGGTTTCCACTCCCGTCACAACAGCAGCTATTGGGACGGAACCCCCTATCTCGGAGTAGGCGCCGGAGCCCATTCCTATAACGGTATGTCACGCCAGTGGAATCCCGATGACCTCGACGCCTACATGGCAGCAATAGAGCATGGCAGCCCGGTGTATGAGACCGAAAGGCTCACCCCCAAAGACCTTTACAACGAGAAACTGATGCTCTCCCTCCGAACCGCCCAGGGCCTCAACCTCCAAACCCTCCCCATCCCGGATCGCCTATCTGTTTTGCAAAGTGCTGAAAGCCTTATATCCCAAGGCTTATTGTCGTATAAAAACCACCATCTGAGAATCCCCGAATCTCAAATGTTTATCAGCGACTCCATCATCTCCACTCTCTTCAAGGACTGATACTATTCCCCTTTGCAGTAGCCGGACCATTCCCTTTGGGGACCATCGTGCAGTGACGTTAAGCGTAGCCCCCCGAAGGATCCCGTCAAGAACGCCGCCTGTTCGCGCCCCGTTAGACACCTTCAGGTGGCTAAAAGGGGTAAGTTCGGCGTTTAGGGTCCGTAGGGGAGGCCTTTTGCGTAGCAAAATAAAATAAGGCTGGGCTACGCGCAGCGTAGCCACGGAACGTTGTGTCCCCAAAGGGAATGGTCCGGCGGTCTTTGTAATAAAACGTTGGCATTATTTGGATTTTCTATCATAATTGAATAAATTTGCGAGCCTTTATTTTCCAGGCACTACCTAATTGATAAATCAATAATCAAATAATATGAAGAATTATAAAACAGAAGACATCCGGAACATCGCCATCCTCGGCGGAGCCGGATCAGGAAAAACCACTCTCACCGAGAGTATCCTTTTTGAGGCAGGCCTCATCAAGCGCCGTGGCTCAGTAAACTCCAAGAACACAGTCAGTGACACCGCAGCAGTAGAGCTTGAGTATGGCTATTCAGTCTATTCAACCGTATTCGCTGTCGAGATGTTCGGCAAGAAGTTCAACTTCTTCGATTGCCCGGGCTCGGATGATTTCTCAGGCCAGGCAGTTACCGCTCTCAACATTTGCGATTCCGCTATTCTTTTAGTCAACGGCTCACGTGGTGTAGACGTAGGTCTCATCAACAGCTATCGTCTCGTCAAGAAACTTAACAAGCCCGCATTCTTCGTAATCAACCACGTAGACAGCGATAAGTGTGAGTATGACAACGTAGTAGAGCAGATCCGTTCAACCTTCGGCACCACATGCGTGCCCATCCAGTTCCCCGAGCAGTCCGGTCCCGCCTTCAAGAGCATTATAGATGTGCTTCTCAATCAGAAGCTCACATTTACCGATGGTGCTCCAGTTAAGGCCGAGGATATTCCCGCAGCAGTTGCAGATAAG
>Ga0247608_10002730_pt1 | contig 21498 bp, 14 predicted proteins | sample 176DNAGHGlowgp2_FD_193490 | JGI IMG/M metagenome (GOLD analysis project Ga0247608, IMG submission 193490) | Sheep rumen microbial communities from Palmerston North, Manawatu-Wanganui, New Zealand - 1766 DNA GHGlow gp2 | ecosystem: Host-associated > Mammals > Digestive system > Stomach > Rumen ...
CAGCGTGCCGTTCGGCCTGATGGGCGCCTTTGTGTTTGCCTTCTTGGGCAACACGCTTGGCCTGCCTGGCATGGACAACAACATATACCTGCAGACGGGTGTCATCATGCTCATTGGTCTGCTGTCCAAGACGGCCATCCTGATTACCGAGTTCGCCCTTGAGCGCCGTGCCCAGGGCATGGGTATCGTGGAAGCCGCCTTCGAGGCCAGTAAGGAGCGTCTGCGCCCCATCTTGATGACGGTGGCATGTATGGTGATTGGTATGGTGCCTCTCGTCATCACGGGAGGCGCCGGTGCCAACGGTAACCGCGCCCTCGCCCTCGGTGTCATCGGTGGTATGTGCATCGGCACCGTGGCTCTGCTCTTCGTCGTGCCGACCTTCTTCATCGTGTTCCAGAAGATGCACGAGCGGTTCCAAGGGAAAGTCACGACAAGCGAGGTGGCCGTTGAATCGTCAAAATAATCGGCAAGGACAGCAATGACAAGGGAATTCGTGTCGACAACCATATTGAAGCAGATAGTCCGGCTACTGATGTGTAGGGGACTTTGCGCAGTGATGCTGTCTGTGTTCGTGTGGGGCATGAATCTACCCTTGTCTGCGCAGAGCCTCTTCCGGCGTATTGACAGCCTGTTGACAGCTAAATACCAAAAGATAAGCTACGATACGGCATACGTCACGCGCCCTCAGACCAAATGGACCGTCATGGCACGGCTGAATTTGTCGGGAACGAGCGTTGAGGTAGACGATGTAGAGGATGGCCGGCACTTAAGGTCTGAGATGGAGGCCAACAGCAAGGCTACACTCAGCCTGGGCGTCAGCTATCGCGGCATATCGCTAAGCGCGGCTTTTAACCCTGCCAAGCTGATAGGCAAGTACCATGACTACGAGCTGAACCTCAATGTCTACCGCCGTGATTTCGGCTTCGACATCATCTATCACGATGCCAAGAACTTCACAGGCTGGTATCGTCAGGAAGGCATGGACCGAATAGAGCTGCCTGATGGCATGCTGAAGATGAAGACGCTGAATGTGAATGCCTACTACGCTATTAACAACCGTCGCTTCTCCTATCCTGCTGCCTTCTCGCATACCTACATCCAGCGTCGCTCAGCCGGAAGTTTCCTCTGGGCCGCGTCGGGCATGGGGCAACATGCGTCGTTCAGCTTGGAGCAGGAGCAGGAACTGAAGTTTAAGATGATGAATATTGGCATAGGGGCAGGCTACGGCTATAATTTTGTTCCCGGAAAGGGCTGGCTGCTCCACATCTCGGCCCTGCCCACGCTCGTTGTCTACAGCAAAACGTCGTTTACCTTGGGTGACGAGCGCAGGGACTTGAAGTTCAAGTTCCCAGACTTCATCGTCACAAGCAGGATGTCAGTAGTAAGGCAGTGGAGCAAATACTTCCTGGGCCTGTCGGGAATCTTCAACTTAACCGACGTCGATGACAAGGACGACTTCAACGTGCTAAACACTAAGTGGTTCTCTCGAGCCTTCTTCGGTCTGCGATTTTAAAGATATTAATAACCAAGTAAATTTTTAACTTAGAATAGAATGAAAAAGAACTGTATACTGATATTCGCCTGCCTCATGCTTACAGGCTGCGGTATATATAATAGGTACGAGCAGAAGGCCACGGCGCCCGCCGATGCCTTCGGCTCCACTTTGCTTGGCGGCTCTGCCACCAAGGGAGAGTCGTCAATCGCGCAAATGTCGTGGCGCGAGTTCTTCACCGACCCGAAGCTGCAGAAGCTCATTGAGCAGGTGCTGGCCAACAATACCGACCTGAATTCTGCCCGCATCGCCGTAGAGAAGGCCGAGGCATCGCTGAAGGCAGCCAAGCTGGCCTACCTGCCGTCGCTCGTCTTCTCGCCCCAGGGCACTATCGCCAGCTTCGACGGTGGCAAGGCCACTAAGACATACAACCTGCCGCTGCAGTTGTCGATAGATATCGACGTGTTCGGCTCCATCACCAACAAGAAGCGTGCCGCCAAGGCAGTGCTGCTGCAAGCCCAGATGCAGAAAGAGGCCGTGCGAGTCAACCTCGTCTCGGTTACTGCCCAGCAGTATCTCCTGCTGCAGGTGCTCGACCGCCAGATGGAAATACTCACACAGACAGATAGTCTCTGGAGGGAGTCGCTCCGCACACAGCAGTCGCTCTGGGAGAACGGCAAGGCCTACAGCACCTCTTTCAACCAGATGGAAGCTTCCTATCTGAACGTGAAAACGCAAATCGTGGATACCCGGCGTAACATACGTGCCGTAGAGAACGCCATCTGCCAGCTCCTGGCCGTCACTCCCCAGCACATCGACCGCCAGAAGTGGGGTAGCTCCATGCTCCACCATGCCGAGGCGCAGGGCGATGCCGATCAGAGAATGTTCGACACCAAGTACTTGCGTCTTGGCGTACCGGCTACGATGCTCGAAAACCGCCCTGACATCCGCATGGCCAACCATGCCATGGAGGAGGCCTTCTACAACACGCAGGCTGCCCGCTCTGCCTTCTACCCCAGCATTACGCTTGGCGGCACCCTGGGCTGGACCAATTCTGCCGGCGGACTCATTGTCGACCCAGGCAAGCTGCTGCTCTCCGCCTTCGCCCAGCTCACTCAGCCCATCTTTGCCCGTGGCCGTCTGATAGCCAACAAGAAGATAGCCCAGCTCACAGAGGAGGACCTGCAGAAGAAGTACGTCCAGACGGTCATCAACGCTGGCAACCAGGTCAACGAAGCCATGGCCGACTGCATGGCAGCCCGTGAGAAGAACACCTACTACCGACGCCAGGTACAAGTGCTCCGCGATGCATACGCTGGCACCCACGAGCTGATGGACAATGGCAAGGCAAGCTACATTGAAGTGCTCACGGCCCAGGAGTCTCTGCTGAACGCCCAGCTCAGCGAGGCCATGAACATGTACGACGCGGCCGAGTCGGTCATTGCCCTCTACATCGCCCTCGGCGGTGGCTCAGAAGGAACGGGCAACGCACAATAGGCTTAGATGCCACAGCTTGAACCATGGGTTGCCCACCTTGCGCTCTTCTTGAATTGCGCTGGTGCGGTGACGCTCCTATTCAAGCAGGGTGGAAGTCGTCTCAGTACTTCACCGACAATCTGAGTGCACGTGAAAAGATGAATTCATGAAATATCTGCTACTGAGTGTCATCATGTTTGTTTTCTTGCCTGTTCACGCCGAGGATGAAACAGACGAGATGGCTAATCGTGTGGATACCGCTGAGAAGGCACCAAAGAAGAAGAAAAGCTTTGTAGACAAGCTGCCTCAACCCATCAGGTGGATAGTCAGGAACTGGGCCGACTTTGACCCCGAATATTCGCTGCCTGCTTTCTACAACTGGGCACTTCATCTTGAGAATTCCAACACCTGTGAGTGGATAGATATTGAGACACCGCAAGGCATGCAGCTCAACATGCGCTCAAGGGTGAGCAATCGCCTGGGGCCGTACTTCGGTTGGCGATTCTTGTTCTTTGGCACTACTGTCGACCTGGCCGCCATCGGAAAGGGTGCAGACAAGCGCAAGGATGAGTTCACCCTTTCTATCAACTCCAACCTGTTCAACATCGACCTGATTCGGCGTCGCACCGGTGGCGACTTCATCATGCGCACGCTGAACTATACCGACCCCGTTTATGGCACGTTGGACCTGAAAAACGAGCTGGACCTGAATCAGCTGGATCTTGGCGAATACGCAAAGAACAGTCTGACGGGTGTCAACATCAACTACTTCGTCAATCACAGGAGGTACTCCAACCCCGCCGCCTTCACCCAAGGTGCCATTCAGTTGCGGTCAGTGGGGTCGCCCATCGTCGGCTTGGGCTTTACCCATCAGAAGGTAGAGACCGAGTCGGCCGCACTCTTTGGAACGATAGGGCTGGCGCTGCTCAATGAGGCTAACGGCGGCAAGCTTATCGACGAGGATAAGTTGAAAGAGATGGAGCAGCTCTACACGACCAGTCCTGATGCCTACGATGCGGAACTCAAAAAGACGCTGCGAGCCGGCTGGCCCAGGCTCTCTGAGATTGAAGAAGGAAATTCCGTGCGCAACTTCCTGACCAACCGCATTCCCACTACCACCACCATCGACGACTGGCACCTGCAGCTGGGCTATGCCTACAACCTGGTGTTCTCGCGCCGGTTGTTGTTTGGCATATCAGCTATCCTGTCGCCGGGCTTGAAGCGTGTGCGCTCGAACAATGACAACAGCTACATCTCTGAGAAAGCCGAGGCCTTTCGCGACATCATCCACGAAGTGGAAGGACGTGACGTGCAGCTTGAGGATTTCCGTTACCATTTCAAAGACACATACGTGAATCTGAACGGATTCTTAAGAGCCAGCCTCACATACAACCACAACCGTTGGCGAGCTGGTTTCAAGGCTACGTACAGCAACTATTATTATAAGCACAACGGGATGAAAATCAACAACCGTTATGGCAATTTCGATGTCTATGTAGGCTACTGCTTTGGTCGCAGAAAAGATTATCGCCACGGCGGCGAGCTGCGCAAGGGTTACATTACGACAGCTCTCACGCCACAGCAGATAACCGAGATATGCGACACCATGCCGAAGAGCAATGTCGACTTAGCTTCCACATACGGCGACGGCTTGGGCAAGACAACGCACTATCATACCGACAAGATCGATCTCGACATCAAGGGTTGCGAGCTGGTGTGCGGGCCAGAAGGCAAATACGGCTGGTTCGAGATAGAAGACGGCTATGTCACTCCCCGACAGGATACCGATGGCCGCTTGAAGAAAGGCACCGTGCTGGACATCGACAAGAACGGTCGCCTTGCGATAGAAGCCGGCCACAAGAGCTGCTACCGTGCGGCCAACTGGTGGAAGTCGCAGCTCGACGTGAACCAGACTCCTATTCGGTGGTATCCTGAAATGTTACATTATGCCCTGAGCGGCAAGCTAACACTCTATCTGGCTGGCAGCATCTTCGGTACCGAGAAACCTGTGAAGCTCGAACTCGACGACTTCTGTGTGAACCATGGTAAGGAGCTGAGGAGCTTTTATCAGGTTGGCGCCAAGTCGTTTACCTCCCACTCGGCCAACAGCATCGAAGGTGAGGCCCAGGTCAACGGCCAAACCTACCGTGTCCGCATTGAACAGAAGAAACATGGCAAGACCGTGAAATTATACCTATTTAATGATTAATAATTATTTAGCAAAACAGTTATGAACAGAAAACTAATGTATGCCGTGATGGCCATGATGGCCATGGCTGCGCTGACAAGCTGTGAAGACGAGGACTTGGCGAAAGTCTACGATGAGGAGGTTTCCCTCGACTCGCCATACCTCTTCTCGAAAGGCTACCAAGACACTATCGTCCACGCCTACGACCTGCCTACTCCCCTTACCGACTGGCTGTCCATGGTCAAGGACGAGACAAAGGTGTGCAAGCTGAGCATACCGGGAACCCACGACACGGCAACCGGCATGGGATTCTACCAGCCCTTAATGAAGTATGTGTTCAACATTACGGCCATCAGCCAGGTGTCCACGCTCGAGGAGCAGATGGCCTGTGGCATTCGCTACTTCGACTTGCGGCCCGTGGTGAGCATCGACACGCTGGCCACCGAAAGGTCTGAGCGGCAAATCCTGCGCCTGGCACACGGCATCAGCGAAATCGACGTCGCTTTCGAGGAGGCCATCGACCAGATGCACAACTACCTGAAAGCCCACCCTTCGGAGTTCTTCATTGCCAAGGTGCAGGCCGACAATGGTTTTGAGAACCAGAGCAACTGGACTGTACTGCTCAAGAAGGTTCTCAACAAGCAGAAGTACCAGGGGCTGTTTGTTGACTACTGGCGTCCAGACATCACCGTGGGCGAGATGCGTGGCAAGATCTTGTGGCTTTCCCACTTCGACCTCCGCCCGCTCCATAACGAGTTCAACGACGCCTTGGTCTACGGCGAGTGGCCCGATGAGGACCCCGACATACAGGAGACACTCAGCCCTGAGACCCAGCGCACTTGTGCCATATATAGCCTGTCGGACACCACCCTCAAGGCTACGCTCTATATGCAGGACTACTACAAGGCGAACAACGAGCGGCGCCTGAAAAACAAGCAGCAGACCGTTATCGACATGATGCACAGTGCCCGTCAGGCCATGGCTACCGACGACAACATCTGGATCATCAACCACTGCTCGGCCTATACCGAGGTGTCGCCGCGCGGATACATTACCAATGCGGCCAACGTGCACCCTCTGGTTATCGAAAACCTGCTCCACCAAGATGGCACAGTGGGCATCATGCCCATGGACATGGCGTGCCACGACTATATACGGTGCATCATCAACGGTGGCACGCCCTACACCAGCGACTACCTATATGGATTCCGCTCTCTGAGCCAGTCGTTGACCAACCTGCTTATCAAGTCTAACAAGTCGTACTTCAAATAGAATTATAATCTCAAGGATATGAAATACAATATTCACAGACTCTTCATTCTCTGCATCATCATTGTAAGCGCAGCAGCGTCCAAGGCTCAGAACAGCGACAAGCTTCGTGCCGAGAACGGACTGTTCAACCACCTCTCAGTGGGCCTCTCCATGGGACTTACTGGCACGGGTGTGGATGTGGTCATGCCTGTACACAAGGTAGTGAACCTAAGGGCTGGCTTCTCCCTCTGGGGCGTAGGCGACATCAAGTTCAAGGCCATCAACACGGCCACAGAGATCACCCAGGCAGAGATGGTCGAGGACGAGGCTATCAAAGCGTCGAAGATGGTAGACAAGGTGGAATTGGCCGCGAAGCCCAACTTCTGGAACTTCTTCGTACTGGGCGAGGTGCACCCCTTCAACAACCAGCCCTTCTACTTCTCTGCCGGACTGTTCATGGGAAGCAAGAACTTCATCCACTTCCGCAACACCAACGACGGCGCACTCGGATTTCTGCACTATGCCAATCAGCTTGTGGAAGACTATAACCAGCTCTTCCGCACCAACTATCCGCCTGTGGGCCTCAAGTTCGGCGACTACATCTTTACTGCCGACGAGCACGGCAATATCGACGTGCGCATGAAGACCAATGCCGTGAAGCCCTATATTGGCATCGGCTTCGGCCAGCACATAGCGAAGAAGCATCGCGTGAGCCTGGCCGTGGATGCTGGCCTGCTGTTCTGGGGTACGCCCAAATTCCTGCTCAACAACGATACAGAGATCAAGTCTTCTGGAAAGAACTCCGGCATCACTGGTGCCTTGTCGTGGCTCAAGGCTTGGCCCAACCTATCGGTCAGGGTAGCCTATAAAATCTTCTAACGGCAGTATGTATCACTGTGCTTGGCGGTTTTGCCGCCAAGAAGCAGCAATCCCTGCATCTGCCAACATACAAGGCATAGTCCCGAAGGGGTGACAGCATAGTCCCCCTTCGGGGCAAGCTTGCTAAACAAGCCCAGCCGTTCGTCGCTACTCAGCACTACATGGGGCTGACCACTGAGCTTGGCGGTTTTTCCGCCAAGAGGCGAGTATGTAAGACAGTATTTCCAACTAAAGTAGCCCTTCATTCAATGGTTCGCAGATTGAGACACACATTATTATTATTGGCCCTCGCCGCCTATAGTGTGCCCGGCGGTTTTGCCTCCGGGGCCTCGCCTACTCCCGCTCACGCGGCCACTACGCATGATGCCACCATTACTCCATTAACTATGAACGCATAGATGGACTCAATGTGCTGACGCTGAGGAAGAGATTCCACCCTCCAGCAGCCTCAGTGTAGGGGCAGGGGCCGTGCCAGCCCGATAGCATCGTCCTGACCGTCCAGTACCCGGTGGCGTTTCCGCCAAAAAGCAGCCTTCGTTCGTTGTCCGGCGATTTTATCGCCACCAAGAGATACGCATCCATTTCGAAATAACCTAATAAACTTAAAATGATGAAAAGATTTTTTTTCGCCGCATCACTGGCCTTGGTAAGCATGGCTGGTACGGCACAGAGCTTAAAAGCTAATCTTAACGAGAGTGTAAAACCTGGCGACGACTTCTGGCAGTATGCCGTGGGCGGATGGCTGAAGGCCAACCCACTGGACGCTGAGCATCCCATGAACGGTGCGTTCATCGACCTTGAGGAACTCAACAAGAAGCGCATCAATGCCCTCATTATGAAGTATTCCGCAGAGAAGAACCTGCCTCAGGGCAGTGACGGGCAGAAGATAGGCGCCCTCTACCGCCTCTACATGGACAGCGTGAGCCGCAACAAGATGGGCTACGAACCCATCTTGCCCTACCTCAAGCAGGTGCGCAGCCTGAAGACCCGTGAGGAGGCCCTAAAGCTGATGAATGAACTCGACGGCAAGGGATTCAACACCGCCCCCTTCGGGCTGAGCCTTTCCCTTAACAGCTATAACTCGTCGGAGTATATCATCAGCGCCGGTCATGGCGGAGCCTCACTGCCCCAGGAATACTATGCCGAGCCCAACGAGCAGCAGAAAGCCGTCGTCGCCGCCACTAAGAGTCTCAACAAGGACCTGCTCAAGATGGTGGGCTACAGCGACGACCAGGCAGAGCGCATGATGCAGGCAGCATGGGCCGTCGAGCACCGCATTGGCATCAAGCAGCTCAACCAGGTCGACAGGCGCGACCCCATGAAGACCACTCACGTCATGCCTTGGCAGCAGCTGCTGCAGGACTTCAAGGGCATCAATTGGATAGCCTATCGCGACGCACTGAACATGCCTAACGACATCGACAAGGTCGACGTTAGCCAGCTCGAACCCCTCCACGAGGTGGAAAAGGTGCTCGCCGAGACCTCGCTCGACGACTTGAAGGCCTACATGGAAGTGAAGGCTGTCAAGGCTTACAGTCGTTACCTGAGCGATGCTTTTTCCGACCGCATTTTCGAAGCCAACAAGGCCATCAGTGGCGTTCAGGAGCAGGAACCCCGTTGGAAGCGCGCCGTCAACGTACTGAGCAACAATCTGAGCGAGACCATAGGCAAGCTCTATGTGGCAGAATATTTCCCCGAGTCCAGCAAGCAGCGCGTCTATCGCCTGGTCAAGGACTTGCAGCAGGCTTTTGAGGACCGCCTGAAGGAGAATACCTGGATGAGCGACTCCACCAAGGCCAAGGCACTGGAGAAACTTCATGCCATGTACATCAACGTTGGTTATCCCAACAAGTGGGAGGACATGGAGAAGTTCGTCGACATACGCGAGAACGAGAATCTCGTAGAAAACTTCATCCGCATCGAGCAGGAGGCACGTGCCGCCATGTTCCGCAAGTACTGGCACCAGCCGGTAGACAAGACCCAGATGGCCTGCTCGCCCCAGACGGTCAATGCCTTCTACCACCCGCTGTTCAACAGCATCAACTTCCCCGCCGCCATCCTCCAGCCACCCTTCTTCGATCCTGAGGCCGACTATGTGGCCAACTATGGCGCCGTGGGCACGGTCATCGGCCATGAGATGAGCCACGGCTTCGACGACCAGGGATGCCAGTTCGACAAGGACGGCAACCTGAGCAACTGGTGGACTGACGCCGACAAGGCCAAATACGATGAGCGCACGAAGGTGCTGGCGGACTGGTTCTCAGAACAGGCAGTGCAGCCCGAGCTGAAGGTGAACGGACAGAAGACCCTGGGCGAGAACATAGGCGACAACGGCGGACTGCAGGTGGCCTACCGCGCCTTCGAGAACCGCATGAAGCAGGAGCCCCTGCAGGACAAGGAGGGCTTCACCCCTGCACAGCGCTTCTATCTGGCTTACGCCCGCGTCTGGGCCAGCAACATCACGCCGGAGTTCGAAGCCTACATTGTCAATAGCGACGTTCATTCGCCCAACCGCTTCCGCGTCAACGCCGCGCTGCCCATGCTCGACAGCTGGTACCAAGCCTTCAACATCAAGCCCACCGACAAGATGTTTATACCCAAGGAGAAGAGAGCTGCGGTGTGGTAAGCCAAAGGAGGGAAAACCCTTGACCTTCTGGCGGGAAAACCGCCAGGCACGCGACATAAAGCAACAGCACGGGGGAAACTATTCCCCGTGCTGTTTGTTGTTCTGTGCCTGGCGGTTTTCCCGCCAGGAAATCAAGCGCGCCCCTATGGTAAGTGCCATGATTCCGCCGCGCTTGTTGGCAGTGGCGGCCTGGAAAGCCGCGCAATAAGCGCGGCGGAATTATGGCTTTACCTTTTTCTCCTCCGCTTATTTGACTACGACTTTCTTTCCTTTCCTCACGCCGATGCCCTTCTTGGCTGCGTCCATGGGGCGGCCTTGCAGGTCGTAGTAGCGCTCGGTGCCGTCGGTGTCGATGGTACGGAGGTTGCTGGTGTCCGAGGCTACGGGGTGCCACCGGCCGTCGCTCTGCAAGATGAGTGCTCCCATGTTGGTGGCGGTGTGGTTGTCGAGGCTCTTCAGCGTGCCCCGCAGGCTGTAGCCCAGCACATCTGTCTGCATGGGGTAGGAGGCTATCGTACCGGTCTGTGGCAGTGTCTGCGCCGTCGGCGTGTTCAGCCAGGCATCGCCGTCGGCTGCGAGCAGCAGATAGGGCTTCATGGCCTCCAGAGAGCCAGTTACCTCGTTGAAGGTGAGTGTCTGCTCGCTGCGGCTGTCAAGCACGTAGGCCTTTGCTCCTGTGGGAATGTCGGCGGTGTAGGGCAGGCATACGGTGTAGGGTATGTCGCTCTTGGCCAGCAGTCGCGTGTTCTCTATGCTTCCTGCCTCGAAGGCGTAGGGCACCATGTAGTCCCAGTCGCCCATCATGCGGTACTTTGTCGTCCTCATGCTGCCAGGCTTTCCTGTGACCACGTTGGTCTCGTCGGTCTCTCCGTATTCGGTAGGCATATAGATGAGTGTCTGCTGCGTGTCCAGCCCCAAGCGCTGTAGCCCGCCGTTCTTCATTTGCTCTATGAGGTCAGTGCTCACGATGCTGAGCATGTCGGCATAGTGTAGCTTTGTGGCATTGGCAAAGGCTCCTTCCTCGATGGCGTTGAGCGTGAGGGGCAGGCTCAGACACTCGAGGCTTGTCAAGGGTTGCATGGTGGCCTTCGACAAGTAAACCCACTGGGTCTCGAAAAATAGTCAGTGCTTTTCGGAAAATAGTCAGTGCTTTAGGAAAAATAGTCAGTGCTTTTCGCGCAAAAGTCAGTGCTTTTTTCGGCGTACCCCCATCTGTCTGGTAGTCAAGCTGTTGCTGTTATCTCTTTTCTTTACTTTTCGTAGGCTCTTGGGTCGGGATTGCGTGCTATCCCGCAGTACCTATTTCGGGAGTTGCAAAAACAACTTCCGGCAAGTGATGCTTGCGGGAGGTGAGGGTCTAACATTGTTTCATTCCCTTAGGGCAGACCTATTGCTTAGACTATCGCCTCGCTACAGTTGAACGGCAGACAATGGTTGAAAGAAGGTGTATTTTGGGGAACCATACCTCTATTTGCTTGTGGTGGCTCTGTATGGCTCATTCTATTAAGATGATTTTAAAAAAAACTCATTTTTTTTTGTTTTTTAGAAATAATATACTATCTTTGCAGCGTCTTTCCACCTCAAGGTTGCTTTTTTGCTTCGGCGACGGTTGGAGGAGATGCATATTTATGGAATAGCGTTTACAGAAGCGCTTTGTCTTTGGCTGTTCGGAACTTCGCAAACTCCACATCTATGTCAAAGAACAAAGCAGCGGTAGATGCCTAATGGGTATGTTATATGTACCTTATGTACTTATTGTTATAATAAGTTACAGTCGTATGTGTAAACATATCTCAGCGTGGGTCTCTGGCGTTGCTCGTTCAACATAGATGGGCAATGCGAAGGCCACGAACAGCGGAACGAGCGACAGAAGTACAGTTACCCCGCTTTTTGTATCTATGTATTGAACTATAACTAAAGAAGCTGTAATAATCGTCTAAGTTTGGGTGGCTGCTGGACAAAATATACCTATTTAATTATGAAGTTCAATATCTTTAAGTTTTTTGCTTTCTCAGTCATTGCACTTGGAGCGCTAACATTGTCATCTTGTTCTAAAGACAAGGATGAGCCAACACCGGAGCCGACAACTCCTCCTGCCCAAAACTCGTATCTTACGGTATCCACTGCAAGTGTTTCATTTGAAAGTAATGGTGGTACTCAGACTCTTCAGATTAGCAGTAATACAAACTGGACAATCAAGAATTCTGATACTTGGGTGACAGTTTCTCCTGCTTCAGGTTTTGGTAATGCTTCTATCGCACTTACGGCCAGTGGAAACACCTCGTCGCAGCGCTCCTGCCAGCTAACAATAATCACAAACGATAATATTGCTTCTCAGGCAGTGCAAATTACTCAGACACCAAGTCCTTTAGCCGACCAAGTTTCTGGCACCTATTCAGGACGACTAAAACTGGGTGAAGATATTCTTGAGGATGCTTACATAGTTAGTATATCCAAACTGACTAATACAACAGTGGCTGTATCTGCTGGCTTCTTAGGGAACCAAGCAATGAACTTCAACCTTACCGAATCGGGTAATCAGATACAGTTCAGTAATGCCACTCTAAGTAATTTCAGTATGTTTGCAACTGGTAATAGCATAACTATCAACTACCTTTCTGCTGGTGGGAACATGCTTACCTATACAGGAAGTAAGTAACGATTTGTCTTTTTGGGATGTCTGGCCTTTGTCTTAAGTTACATGGCTAGACATCCTTTTAAATTTTGGTTATTATGAGAAAGCTATTTGCCCTTCTCACGCTAGTGCTGAGCTTGAAAGGCATATTAGTTCATGCCATTTCTGCCTACCCTTTTGCCATCCCAATAGATGTAGATGGTCAGACAATTTATATAAAAATGTTTGGCGACGAGTATTGTAAGTGGGCAGAAACGGAGGATGGATACACTATCGTTCAGAATAATGACGACCAGTGGTGTTATGCAGAGTTGTCTGCTGAGGGTTATTTGCGAGCATCAGACTTTACATTGAGAGGGCCATCTCAAGAGACTGACGACAAGCTTGCAAATTTTCTAGCTTCTATGCCCCGACACTTGAAGGCACGTGCCTACAATCAACCCGCAGTTCGACGCTCTCAAGCAGCCCCCCGCAAGACTGGCAAGGCTATTGGCGAGAGGCGTATCCTGGTTATACTCATGGAGTTTCAGGATGTGAAATTTATCAAGAATGTTGCAGCTTTCGACAACCTGTTTAATAAAGAGGGATATCATGATGACGGAGCACAGGGCAGCGTGAAAGATTTTTATCTGTCATCCTCATTTGGGAAACTGACACTTAGTTGCGACATCTATGGGGTTTACACCGCAAAAAGGAACATGTCCTATTACGGTAGTAATGATGTCAGAGGACAAGACACCAATCCTTACGCGCTGTTCCAAGAGGCTGTAGAGAACGTTTCGAAGGAGGTAGATTTGAAAATCTATGATGGAGACGGTGACGGATACCTTGATAACGTTCACATTATCTATGCAGGCTATGGCGAAGAAGCTGGTGCAGCAGCATCTGCCATCTGGGCACATGAGTCTCGATGGAGCCCTCCGTATTCCATCGACGGTGTGAGCATTGATCGTTATTCTTGCTCGCCAGAGCTACGTGACAACCGTGGCAATGGTATCTCTCGCATTGGAGTTTGTTGTCATGAGATAGGACATGCCTTAGGAGCCATGGACTACTACGATACTAACTATGCCACTGGCGGAGAATATCCTGGTACAGGGCAATGGGATGTGATGGCATCAGGAAGCTGGAATAACAAAGGCATAACACCTGCTGATTTTAACCCATACGTGAAAGCGGTAGATTATGGCTGGATCACTCTCAAGTCGCTGCCCGATGGTGATGTGTTGCTTCACCCTTCTGCATACGATGCAGAGAGTTATTTTGTCATAGGTGCTTCCGGCTCTTCGGACTATTACATATTTGAGAACCGAAGCAAGGACAAGTGGGGGGCAAGCTTGCCAGGAGCAGGTATGCTTGTGTTTCACATTCATCCAGGAATCGCCGAGTCTGGCAATGAGATTAACGCTACTGCTCCGCAAAAGTGCTATGTAGTTTGCGCTTCGTCCTCATCAAAGCAGCCCTCTAGTCAGCCTGCATCTTACGGAGCTGTCAACTCGGCTGGGTGTCCCTATCCAGGGAGCAGTGATAACCACAGCTTCATGCAGAAGTCTACACCGCAACCCTTCTACTGGGATGGCAGTGACTGTGGCATTGAAATTGACAACATTACGCTGCTTAACAATGGTGATATAGAAATGTTTAACCTAAGTTCTGGAGACGACTTTAAGCCGTTTGAGTTGACACAGCTCTTCACTGAGGATTTTGAAGACACTCCGCTTTACAGTGTAACAGATAGCAAGAATGGAGATTGGACTGTGATAGATGATAAGGGGAGTGGAATGGCTCTTGTCACCCGGCCAAGGGCCAACAGTGGTTCAAAAAGTTTGCAGCTTTCGCCGAAAAACGTATATGCGGGTAATGCAAGCAGCTGTATTGAGTTCTCCTGCTCTGTAGTTGATACTGTGAGCTATGTGCAATTGTCGGGATTTTATACTTCTTACAAACTCAGCTCGCGCAAAGCCAATTCGCTTAGAATTGGCTATAAAGGCAACAATGCCGATGACTGGAAATTCTCGGAATTCAAGTCTTCGGTAAACCTGACTTGGAACTCTTTTATTATAAATATCCCCAGTGGTAATAAAGATCTTTATTTTCGGATTGAGGGCGATGTTCTTGCAGGAACTATTTTAGCAATTGACAATCTCAAGGTAGAGCAGCAAATCGTTGTGTCTGGCATGGACGATGTACATACAGTCGGCGGCAACGTTGCAGTAGGTCGTTCGGAATTTTTTGGCCTAAATGGCCAGCGGCGGAGTGTCTTACGTCGTGGGTTGAACATTGTGCGCATGGACGATGGCACATATAAGAAACTATATTTAAAACAGTAGCGCTATGAAAGAAAAACTAAAACTCCCAATACTGACTTTAGTGCTCACTCTCTGTGTCGGCCTCGCTCAAGCGCAACAGTCGGGCAACGCCCTTGTGCTGTTGATGAACAGCGGAAAAACCTATACTGTTTATTTGGCAGACAAGCCAGAGGTAAGCTTTGAGAATACCAACTTGGTTATCGACTCGTCGACAATGTATATCTGTGTTCCGCTGTCAACCGTTACCAGCTTCAGCTTTCTCGACCCAGCAGGCATTAAAAAAGTCCTCTTGGATGACCAGCTCAAAATTATACGCAGTAGCAATTCTGTCGTTATCAGTCCCTTGACGGATACCTGTAACCCCATACGGGTATTCGACATGGGGGGCAGGTTGGTCAATGCTGACATAATTGTCAGCGGCAACACCGCCACCGTGTCTTTAGAGTCACTTGGCAGTGGTGTATATGTTATTAAAATAGGAAACCAACAAACCATAAAAGTCACAAAAAAATGAAGCGAACTGTTCAAATAACAATCTTGTCGTTGTTCTGTCTCATGGGCTATGCACAGACTGGGGACATTATGATTATAGAGCGAAATGACGGATCCCGTCAGGAAATGCTGGTTGATGACATACGCCGTGTGTTCTTCGAGACAGCCCTCAACACTAAGTTCGGCAAACCTGCAGATGCCCTCGACCTCGGTTTGAGCGTGAAGTGGGCCAGCTGGGATATGGGTGCCACAAAGATAGGTGAGAAGGGAGGATTCTATGGTTGGGCCGACCCAACTGGCGAGAAGACTTCGACTAACGAGAACGAGTACCCTAGCGCAAACCCTCCTGCCTGTATCAGTGGTACTGAATATGATATTGCCCATGTGCAGTGGGGTGAGAAATGGCGTCTACCAACTGTTTATGAGATTGATGAGCTGGTAGATGCGTGTAAGTGGTCTTTCAGCAGTGACCGTGTCACGGGCAAGGCTCCCAATGGCCAACAGATAGTGTTCTTACTGTCAGGTTATAGGTCGGGTAGCACTTTCTACCATGAAGGTGAGGAGGGCTGCTATTTCTCAGGAACGTGTTACGAGAAAGACGGTACCTTCTGGGCTAATTACCTGAAATGCAACAAAGACAGCAACAAGGTGTTTGCTAACTGGGGCCTACGACGGCGAGTCGGTGCAAACATTCGTCCTATACAGGGCGATGACGTGAACGTAATCACAAGCGATGCCTTTTCTTCAACCACTGGCTACAACGTCGTGCAAGGTACTGTTGCGGCAGCCATAGGGCTGTCATCCTACACGCGAGGTTTCTTCCTCAGTACGACTGGCACGCCCTCGTCAACGAATTATTCGGTGAAATGGGAAGACACGGAGAAAAACGTCGATGGCTACTACTTTGCCTTACTTGATTCAAAGCTAAAGCCTGCCACAAAGTACAACGTGAGAGCCTATGTCTATAGTGGCGGCAAGTATTACTATGGCAAGACGCTCTCCTTCACCACGGCGGCAGCTCAATCCAGCTTCAGCTTCTCAAGCGCGACCCACACTATCAGTGGTAACTCTGTCACCCTCTCCGCTACCGTCACGTCAACCAACGTCAGTGGATCGTATCAAGCGGGTTTCATGGTCAATACCAGTAGCACAGTCAGCGACTTGAGCTATGTCAACAAAACCAGCTCTACCTTCTCTGGATCTGGCAAGCAGGACGTGAGCAGCAGCTTGAGCCTTGAGGGTGGCCAGACCTACTACTACGTGCCATACGTGTATTACAACGGCCAGTACTACTACGGGCAGGTCAAGTCGGTGGCCATACCCGCAACAAGTAAGCTCTTTGAAGAGCCTTATCTTGTGTGGAACGCCTCGAAGACTACAGTGAAAGGCTATATGAAGCAATACACGCTTCACAGCGAAACAGAGTCAATCTTGCAGTATGAGGGCAAGTACAAGGAAAGATTCGTGGCCTATCTCTTCGACGAGAACGCCCTTCTGTATTCTGCCGAAGTGGCCATTCCTACTTCGAAGACTACGCTCGACGAAATCAATAGCCAACTCAAAAAAACATACGAGCTGGTGGACGACTCGGATGGCAGGTGGAACTATGTCTCTTCGGACAGAACTACAGTTGTCATCGTTTCTCAAAACACAGAGCGTGGCTTGTACTATATTGACTACATCAGTGCCGAATACCTGCTGCGTCTCTATGGTAATTTCTTTGAGGAGCCGTATCTGAGCTGGGGTGCTGCGCGCTCAAATGTGAAAATGCAGGTGGGCGGCATGGGCTACACACTCTACACGGAAAGCACCAAGGCCTCTGACCACTACTACCTGGTCTACGAAGGCAAGAATAGAGAGACCATGAACGTATACTACTTCGACAATTCCCAGCGGCTCAATCAGGTGCAAATAGTGTTCTCAGGTTCCATGGTCGATGAGTTGGCGGAATTCGTCACCTCAGAGTTGGGCTATACCTATCAAGGTACGTCGAGCGATGGCACAGAACATTACTTCCTTACTCCCAACAGACTTTCTACCGCAATCATCTACGTTTCTGAGTCAGGCTCGACCGTTGCCACGCACGTGACCTATATTAGCTCTACGGCTATGGCCAGAAAACAGACCAACGGGCTTGCCCTGGACGATGACATGGAGCAGGCACCTCAGTTGCGTTCAAAGCTGCCAACGATTTCGGCGGGCGAAGTATATGTTACAGCCGACTCTGTGCTTGATGTTATGCCTGCTATACTAGCCAAACGACTCAACGAGCTGTATAAGTTGCGGAAAGCTGACAAGCAGTAGCCTTTGTAGATTCTTTCATGTGCGATAGGCAGAATAGTGTGAGAAAGGGCTAAGCTTCGTTAAGAAGTCTGATGGAACGGTAATGAAACTTATGTCAAAATGAGAAGATTATTATTATCAGTCATCGGCTCTACGCTCTATATTTCTGCATTTGCACAGGAAATAGCGGTGAGCAAGACATGCTACTACAGGCACGAAGTGAATGTCAGTATCGGAACGATTGGTGTGCGCCCGAATTTCACGAATTCCACGAATTCAGACAATCACTGGTACACCCTCGACGGTCGCCGCCTCGACGGCCAGCCTTCGCGCGCGGGCGTGTATATATATATAAGAAGGTGGTGATAAAGTGAGAATAAAACAGGGCTCGCTCATGCTTTATTGAGCATGAGCGAGCTTGAACAAAGTTGAAAAAATAGTCAAATAGAGCGATAGCAATCTTCTCGCTTACCGTCTTTGTTTGTATTCTCTTGCCCAATGGCTTTGTGGCTTATTCGCCGATGAGGCACTTGCCAGTCATCTCCTTGGGTTGTTGCAGCCCCAAGATGTGGAGGATGGTGGGGGCTACGTCGGTGAGTGCTCCGCTGCGTAGCCTGGCTCTCTTGTTGTCGGTGACGTAGATGAGTGGAACAGTGTTGATGGTGTGTGCCGTGTTAGGCGAGCCATCGGCATTGACGGCATACTCTGCATTGCCGTGGTCGGCGGTGATGATGGTTTCGTAGCCCATGCTCTTGGCTGTCTCAACGACCTGGCTGAGGCACTGGTCGATGGTCTTCACGGCGATCTCGATGGCGGTGTAGACGCCGGTGTGCCCCACCATGTCGGCGTTGGCGAAGTTGACAACTATCCAGTGGTACTTGTCGCTCTTGATGGCTTCGACGAGCTTGTCCTTCACCTCGTAGGCCGCCATCTCTGGCTTCAGGTCGTAGGTGGCCACCTGTGGCGAATTCACGAGGATGCGTTCTTCGCCTGGGAATGGCTCTTCGCGCCCGCCATTGATGAAGAAGGTGACGTGGGCGTACTTCTCGGTCTCGGCAACGTGCAGCTGCCTTAGCCCCTTGCTGGCAATGTATTGTCCGAGGCAGTTGTCGACGTTGTCCTTGGGGAAGAGGATGTGTAGGCCGGTGAAGGAGTCGTCGTAGGGCGTCATGCAGTAGTATTGTAGATGGGGGATGGTCTTCATGCCCTGTTCCTGAATGTTCTGCTGGGTGAGTGCCACGGTGAGTTCGCGGGCGCGGTCGCTGCGGAAGTTGAAGAAGATGACGACGTCGCCCTCCTTGATGCGCCCGTCGACGTTGCTGTTGACAAGTGGCTCCATGAACTCGTCGGTGTTCTTGTGCTCCTCGGTGTGGGTGTCGTAGCACGACTGCACGCCCGCCACCATGTCGGTCACCTGGCGACCCTTCCCGCCGACGAGCAGGTCGTAGGCCAACTTGATGCGCTCCCAGCGGTTGTCGCGGTCCATGGCGTAGAAGCGGCCTATGGCGGAGGCTATGGCCCCCACGCCGGCCTGGTCGATGTGCTGCTGCAGGTTGGCTATGAAGCCCTTGCCCGACTTGGGATCGGTGTCGCGCCCGTCCATGAAGCAGTGGACGTAGCAGTGGTCGATGCCGTATATGGCCGCGATGTCGATGAGCTTGAAGAGATGGCTGAGCGACGAGTGAACGCCCCCGGTGGAAGTGAGGCCCATGAGGTGAAGGCTCTTCCCGTTGGCCTTGGCATAGCTGTAGGCCGACTTGATTTCCGTGTTGTCCAATATAGAATTGTCGGCACAGGCAAGGTTGATCTTGACGAGGTCCTGATAGACGATGCGCCCAGCGCCAATGTTGAGGTGCCCCGTCTCGGAGTTGCCCATCTGCCCGTCGGGAAGTCCCACGTACTGGCCCGATGCCTGCAGCTCTGCGTTGGGATAGCTGGCTTTGAGGTAGTCGATGTAGGGTGTGGCAGTCTGAGCAATCACGTCGCTCTTGCTGCCGTCGCCGACTCCCCAGCCGTCGAGGATGATGAGGAGCGCCTTCTTGGCGTGGTCCCCATCCAGCTCCTCCGAGGGGGAGTGCTTACACGCTGTTAGCACATTTGCGCCAGAGGAGATAAGCGTGGCGGCGAGTACGCAGAGGAAAAGCTTTTTCTTCATCATACTGTTGATTTTCGGTTGTTGCTTGTTATGCTCTGTCGAGGATGCCTGCTATCAGTAGTTGTCGTTCATCCAGTCGATAATCTTAAGGAAAAAAGTGAGTGCCGACGTCTCGTGGTTCGACATGCCGAGTTCCTTTGTCACCTTGCTGCTGTACTTGTCTACAAACTCCTCGGGCTTGATGCCATTGTCCTTTAGGAACTTGCTCATGGCGTAGAAGTTCTCTACCGGCACCACATCGTCGTCCGTGTCGTGGAAGATCATCACGTCCAGGTCGCGGCGGGGAGTCCAGCCGTTGGTGAGCGCGTCTTTTCTAAAGGCCTCCTTGAAGCGCAGCGACAACGGGCTGCTGGTATTCAGCACCGCAGCTGTGCACACGTCCTTCGTCTTCTGCGTCGCAATAAGCTCCTCGTCGAGGGGCCTGCGCTTGTACTTCTTGCTCAGAAACCACTCGTCGAAGTGGCTGGCCACGGGGTCCTTGAGGTAGTCGTGGATGTCGAAGCCCAGTTGGAAGAAGTGGTTGTAGGCATAGAGCACGTTGCAGACGGTGCTGGGCATCTCTGTGTCGCCCTTGGTGATGGCCTCGTACATGGAGTTGATGTCGTAGGGTCCGTCGCCAGCGAAGGCCCGTTTCACCTTTATCTCTGGATGGCGCTCTGATATTTCGCGCAAGACGCTCATCGTGGTCTGCGCCCCCTCCGAATAGCCAGCAATGACAAAGTCGTCGCCTTTCCTTACCTGCCGGTCTTCTATGATGCGCTTGGCGGCCAGGTAGGCATCGAGCGAGGCGCGGCCGTTGGCTCGTGAGATGCAGTAGGCCTGCGGCTCTTTCTCAGTAATGCCGAAGCCATAGTAGTCGGGGGCCACGACTATGAAGTCGGTCATGGCAGCTCCAGTGGGAAACTCGACGGCTCCGCGCGAGGGTGCCTGGGTGGTGGCGTAGATGGTGAAGTGGTTGTAGAGCAGGATGCCGTTGTAGGGCTTGCCATCCTCAATGAGCGACTTGTCGACGGTGATTACTCCGCTCAGTGTGCAGGGATTGCCGAAGGGGTCGGTGGAGGGGTAGTTGAACACGTAGTTCATCAGGTCATCGGAAATCAGCACGGCGATGCTGTCGGTGATGCAGGCACGGGGTAGGGTGGACTTGCCTATCCAGTCCTCAATCAGCTCCAACTTGCCGCCCTCTGCCTTGCTCAGCAAGCCTTTATGCGAAGGGTTGGTGAAGGTGATGCGCCCCGAGGCATAGTTCATCTTTATCTGGCTAATGTCGACATAGTGTGCGATGGTGTTGCCACCGTTCCCACCTGTTGCACCACTGGTAGTGCCTGCGCTGGCCTTGGCCAGGGTGACCTGTCCGTCGCCTGCCACCTGCCACGTGAACGGCGCACCCTTCGGGCCGCCGTAGACCTCGAACGGCTCGTTCAGCTCGTCGTCAAACACGGCCAACGCAACATAGCCCGTGTGGTCGGCCTTGGCTTCCACGACAATCATGGCGCGGCTGAAAGGCTTTCCTGCCTCGGTAGCGTCCGTGAAGGCGAACTCCTCACACCACAAGCCGACGAGGCTCCCCTCCAGCTCCACCGAGGGGGAGGGGGACTGCGCTGGGGTGTCGTCGTTGTCCGACTTGCACGATGTGAATATGCTCGCGCTGCAGACGAAGACAGCGACGAGGACCCAATAGATTGTCTTTCTATTCATTGCTCTTTTGATTT
>Ga0247608_10002731_pt1 | contig 21496 bp, 42 predicted proteins | sample 176DNAGHGlowgp2_FD_193490 | JGI IMG/M metagenome (GOLD analysis project Ga0247608, IMG submission 193490) | Sheep rumen microbial communities from Palmerston North, Manawatu-Wanganui, New Zealand - 1766 DNA GHGlow gp2 | ecosystem: Host-associated > Mammals > Digestive system > Stomach > Rumen ...
TGGTGTAAACGAAGCGGCGAGCAACAGTCACGAGCGGTGGAAGTTCAAAAACCTGCAAGATAAAGGGCAGACGACGCAATCCATGCACGAGAGGAGAGCAGAAGGTCTTCCGGATAAACTCTATCCCGTGCGTAACAAGCGAGACGTGTGGACGGTTCCTGTGAAGCCGTATCACGGTTCGCATTTTGCAACATTCCCGCCGAAACTTATAGAACCGTGCATTCTGGCGGGTTCGAGAGAAGGAGGTACAGTGCTTGATTGCTTTGCTGGAAGCGGAACGACATTGGCTGTGGCTATGCTTCGCGGTCGCAACGCTGTTGGTTGTGAGCTGAATGAAAAATACGCAGACCTGATCGTTGATCGTATAGAGGATATGTGCGGAAGGCTCGATACCACAATAAACAAAAGAGTAATAGGAGAAGGCGGAAGCATCTCCCAAATGATAGATTGTGTATAAGATGCGAAGCAATACAAAACAAGTTGATATATTTTATGCAAACAACAATCACTTCTCAACAATCGACAATGCCGTCCCTCAAAAATATCTAAATACAATTATCTGTGGAGATTGCACGACGATCTTGAAGGAGCTTCCAGAAAACTGCATAGACATAATTTTTACTTCTCCTCCATATAATTTTGGGATGAATTATGATATTCACGCGGATTCAATAACATGGAATGAGTATTTTAACGATTTGTTTTCTGCTTTCAAAGAGTGCATTCGAGTTCTTAAATATGGTGGACGCTTTGTTGTAAATGTTCAGCCACTATATTCAAATTATATACCGACCCACCACATCATCAGTAATTTCTTTATAGAGAACAAGATGATCTGGAAAGGTGAGATCATTTGGGAGAAGAATAACTATAACTGTAAAACATGTTCGTATGGTAGCTGGAAGAGTCCCGCAAGCCCCTATTTGAAGTATACATGGGAGTTTATAGAAGTGTACTGCAAAGGTGATTTGAAAAAACCGGGCAGTTCAGATAATGCTGATATATCTGCTGAAGAATTCAAATCTTGGGTCGTTGCAAAATGGAGTATTGCGCCTGAAAGGCACATGAAGGAATTTGGGCATCCTGCAATGTTTCCTGAAGCGCTTGCAGAACGGGTACTAAAACTCTTTAGCTTCAAAAATGATATTGTGCTTGATCCGTTCAACGGGGCTGGTACAACAACATGTGTGGCGCAAAGAACCGGGAGGCAATACATTGGTATTGATATTTCGGAGGAATACTGCATAAAAGCCCGGAGGCGATTAAACCAACAGATACAAATAGTATGATGTTGAGGTGATAACAATGAGAAGATGTAATTGGGGTATTGCTTTGTTTTGCTGGCTCGGATTGAGATGGCTTGCGAGGAGGTTGTGATCGTGCGTAAACTGGCAAGTATACAAATAATTTGGAAGATAGACCCGATTGATGGTGCAGATAGAATTGAATTGGCTCATGTGCTTGGTTGGCAGTGTGTTGTGAACAAGGGACAGTTCGCAAATGGGGACTTGGCTGTATACTTCGAAATTGACAGCTTTCTTCCCATAAGAGATGTATTTGAGTTTTTGAGAAAGTCAAGCTATGCGAATACGGACATAATGGGTGAGGGGTTCAGACTGAAAACGCAGAAATTCAAGGGAGTAATCTCGCAGGGCTTGCTGATGCCAATCTCGGCGTTTCCGGAGTTAAGGACGGGTGTGTGGCTCGGGGCGGATGTAACGGAGCTGCTTGGTGTTAAGAAGTGGGAGATCGAGCAGAGGGTTACAACCGGAGGAACGGTGAAAGGTGAGTTGCCTTCGTGTGTGCCTCACACAGACGAAACCCGCGTACAGACAATGCCGGAGCTGATTTCTGAATTCGGCGAGATGGAATACTACATAAGTACAAAAATGGATGGATCAAGTCATTCCATCGCGTGGGACGACGACGGGTTCCATGTTACAGGGCACAACTTTGAGTATGCAGACGACGGTAAAAGCGACTTCTATGAGTTCATAAAGTCGAGAGGTTACGGACAGAAGCTGCACGAGCTGTATGTTGAAGAAGGACTGAAAACCTTTGTTGTTCAGGGTGAATTCTGCGGTCCCGGAATTCAGAAGAACAGATTGAGACTTGTAAAGCCGGAGTGGTATGTTTTCACTGTAATGAAAAACGGGAGACGGGTAGGTCTCAAAGAGATGGTGAAGGTGTGCGAACTTCTCGGTTGTGAGCACGTGCCGATTGAAGAGGTTGGAAGGTGTCTGAGCAGTCTTTATCCTAACGTTGACTCGTTGCTTGAAAGAGCAGACGGCGATTATCCGAACGGAGGGAAGAAAGAGGGAATAGTTATCAGACCTTGCTTCCCGATATACAGTGATCGCATAGGCGGAAATCTCTCTATGAAGGTTGTGAGCAACAAATATCTTGTTAAGAACGAGTGAGGGTGCACATATGATTATGTTGGACAGGGAAATCAAGAGCACTATCATAAGACAATCCAAATATCATGGATTCTCGCAGGCGGCGTTCAATTCTGACGGTCTCCTGACGCTTAGAAACTATTGTGAGGAAGATGCACATGACGAGATCATAATCTTCACGAGAGAGGAAACGCAGGCGATTGTGGCCTTGTTTGAAAAAATCAGCGTTTCGGGAAACGGGCTTCCCTATTAAGGAGTGTATGAGATGGATAAGTATGTCAGAGAATTTATCGACATTGTGAGCAAGAACCCCGATCTTCCGGTGGTACCGATGGTTGATGGAGAAGTCTGCGGAGAAGATTATGGACCGTGGTGTGCTTCGTTTGGTCACTGCGAAGTAGGTGAGATTGCTTTCTTATTTGAAAGGTATTATACAGACAGAGAAGAATTCAAGGAAGACTACTACGGCCACAACGATGATGTGCTCTGCGAGCAGTTTCACTACGACCCTGCTCTCCAAATCAAGCAAAACAGAGAGAGGCGTAACATCTCCAAAGAGGAAGCAGAGGCGAACGACGCAGCTGAAAAGGCACTGGAAGAGTATCTCGAAATGATAGCGGACAGGGCGTTCAAGAGGGTTATCCTTGTCTACATTGATACGCCGGATGATTTAGATGAATTCGATTGGACCGAATCTTGAAGCGGTTCCGATTTACGAAGTTCTGTCCGAATTGCGGGAAGAGATTCTACTAATTATATGGACGAGTTATACGAGTTAATGTACGCCGTTTTTATGGGTGTTCTTTGCATTGCGCCTGCATTAAGCTATGTTTTGTATAGGGCGATAGAGGAGCGTGAAAGAGAGTCAAATCAAGCTGTAAGAATCATTGTAAACGGAACAAGCGGATACCTATGCTCTAAATGCGGTAACAGGTACAATCTAAATGTGAAATATTGCCCGTGTTGTGGAGCGGAGAATATATATGAAGTAGAAATACGAATTCCTATACACAATGGAGGTAACAAACTGTGAGGGAAAAGATTTGCGCAAACTGCGGTAAAGAAATCCATCGTGATTACTATATTGTTGGCGATAACTGGTTGCAGGTGAAGTTTTTCGACGACGAGGACTGTAACGTGTTCTGCAGTAAAGATTGCCTGTGTGAAGCATTGAGCGTTCTTTCTGTTGATATTAAAACCGGGGAGGCGCACCCTGTATGAAACCGATATATGAGCCGAGCGGAAAAGCAAAAGAGTACGGCGATCTCGCGATCAACATCTATACCGGTTGTCCTCACCGTTGCTTTTACTGTTTCGCTCCCGGTGTGCTGCACCGGAATAAAGAAGAATTCCATTCGCGCGTCTCGCCGCGTCCAGGCATCGTTCAGGATGTCAAGGAGCAGATCGAGCGTGAACACATCACCGGAAAGCTTATCCACATATGTTTCACCTGCGACCCCTATCCGACAGGGTATGATAGCACAGCGACGCGCGAGATCATAAAGATCATCAAGGCGAGCGGCAATCACGTTCAGATTCTTACCAAAGGCTACGGGGGCAGAGACTTTGATCTGCTCGACGGCGGGGATTGGTATGGAATAACGCTCGATGGCATTAACGGAACAGACTTTTTCAGAACAAGGGTATACGGACTCGAAGAAGCGCACAGCAGAGGAATAAAAACATGGGTATCTTTCGAGCCTGTAACAAACGAACAAAACTTTTTCATTGAACTTCACCTTGTTTCGAAAATTGCCGATAGGATAAAAATCGGGAAACTGAACTACTATCCATCTACCATCGACTGGGCAGACTTCGGTCAAAAAGCAGAAGCGTTGTGCATGGAACTCGGCATAGACTACTACATCAAGGAGTCTCTGCGCAAGGAGATGGAGAGAAAACCCATATATCGTGTTACTCTGTAAGGCATCTTTGCAAATGGAAGAGAGAGGAGTAGTGTGATGCGGTTCGGTGCTATGTGCGACATCGAGGAACAATGCAATGCAGAGGGCTATACACTCGGCGATAAGAAAGAGCTTGTAGATAAGCTGCACTTTGGTCTCGTGATTAACCACATTTACGGTTTGCTCACGGAAAAGGAATACGATTCTGCATTGCGAAAGCTCAACAAACTCATAGGGAAATACGCTGTACGGATAGAAAAATAGAACGGAGAAAACAATGTGTAACAAGCTGAAGAGATTCTGGAATTACTACGTCAAGGGGAACTATCACTGTGACACCTGCCCATTCGGCTGGGAAGAACGCGGGCTGGAAGACGCAGACGCCGGGTGTTACATTTATGGCGATCTGCGTGATTCCTGTCGTTTGCTTCCGCCTTTCAGATTCCTGATTGGGTTTGGACGCAGAAAGAAAACGATGTATCTGATGAACCACGAGTATGACGGTTACGAGGAGTTTATAGAAGAGCGCGAAAAGCAGGAAGTCCTCGTAGAAAAAGCCCTGAAAGAATGGCTGAATCACAATGGGTATGTAATTGCATTAAACACAAACGACGATACACGGTTAGACGTCGATAAAGATAAATATGCTGATATTTACTACCTGTCCGATTCAATGAGAGACATTTTTGCTCCGGTTAAATTTGAACCATTGAAAAAACGCTGGGGAAAACTCCTCAAAGACACATGGCACAGATTCCTGATGATCTTCAAGCCGTACTTTTGTGAGTGACGGGGTGTTAAAATGGAGGAAGTAATTATCGGAATTATTGTCGGTGGTGTAATCTTCTTATTATTATGGCCGTATTATTCATTGTTGCACTTGAAAGAAATCGCCGATAATCTCGAAGACATCGCGTATGAACTTAAAAAGATTGCAAAGAAGAATGACAAGCCATGAGTGAGAGACGCGCCATGTGGCATTGCGTGAACTATGAGCTTAACGTTTGGATGTGCACAGGCAAAAACGGATGCGGCGGCGAGATCGCGCTTGCACAGGGAACGCCGAAGGACAGCGGCATGAAATACTGCCCGTACTGCGGCATGAAGATGGCACAGAGAAAGCCGGGCGAAAAGACGCGATCCGTAGATGCGGAAACAGCAAGTGAATTTTTGGAACACACCGAAAGGATTGAAGAAGATGAAGCCGATCCTGTTTAATTCCGATATGGTTCGCGCGATCCTCTCTGGAAAGAAAACGCAGACGCGGCGGCTGGTGCATCCTGCGCATATTGCAGCGTTGCAATACCCGGCACGGTTAGCTCATCCAGAAATGACCGATCTGGATTATCTGAACAGATATGCGTCTGCAAAATACTACGTCGGAGACATCCTCTATGTCCGTGAGACATGGGGTGATTACAGAGAGAGTTCTGGATGCTATTATACTCTTTATCGTGCGGATTATCCTGAAGGCGCTAAAACATACAAAGCCGGAGAAGATGAGTTCGGAAAAGAAATAATATGCGATCTTCCGGAATGGCACCCATCAATCCATATGCCTAAAGAAGATGCAAGGATATTCTTGCGCGTAACTCACAATATAGTCGAAAAATTGCAGGACATCACAACGGATGGTGCAAAAAGAGAAGGCGCAGAAACCGCAGAATGGGATGAACTGCAGGAAGAAGCCGGTGTCGCAGGGTTGCCGACCTGCACCTTGAGAGAATTCTTCGGACATCACATCTGGGACAGAACGCTTCGAGGCGAAGAAAACTATAAAAAGTATGGGTGGGACGCAAATCCATTTGTGTGGGTGCACACCTTTGAACGGATCAGCTACGAGGAGGCATTGGAGGGTTCTTTATGAGCCGAGATGCATTAGACGTTAAGGGAACAGTGAATCAGGCAATAGAGTTTGCAAGGTCATATCCGTGCTGTATGTGCAAATATGAGAATTCCATATCGCACGAGTGTGAAGCGGGAATCAAGTACAGAAACACTTGCAAGGTGTACCTGAATCTGAAGTGTGAAGCTCTAAGAATGAAGGTGATTGCGGATGCTTGATACGTATGACGGCGGTTACAGAAAAGCCCTGCTGGATATTGATAATCTTTTGGACAGCCTTGGGTACATCGACTCAATGTGCAAAAGCAAGGCGCAATACAAGACAGCGATCAAGAGCTTTCTGACCATGTTGCTGACAAGCCCGGAAGATTTCGAGAAGTTCAAGAGCGGATTATTTGAGTTCAAGTGGAATCCAAACACAAAAGAATTTATTCCAAGCGACAAGTGGAAACTGAAGGGGGACAGATGAATGGCTGACTATCATGTTGGTTGCGGTATTGCTGGAATTTACGCCGGTGTACTCAGAAAGAACGGTCACGAGTGGAAGGACAAGACCTGCGTAACGGAGGAAGCGCTTGAGGCGGTGCGTGACTGGCTGCTGGAGGAGAAGCGCCCCGAAGACGAAAGATACGGGTATTGCTGGCGAAAGCCGGACGGAGAAGAAGTGTGGCTCACTGTTACCGTGAAGCGTCCGAAGGGAGAGAGCCGTGAAAAGACTTGATGAAATCAAATCCACGCTTGGGGTTGAGGTTTCGTATTCTGACCTATGTGGGTGTAGCGGCTGGATTTACAGAGAAGGTTCAAAGTGGGTTTCGTTCTCATGCGACACGGAATTGAGGGAGGTTACTTACAAACCGTATGGGCGTGTGAAAACGAGCAAGCAGGAAATGGAGACGGTAAAGAGATTCTTCTTTAATCCCGGAGAGAAAGTTGAGTTCATAGACGTATTGCCTCTGTATGTGAATCTGGTGCAGAGATTCGATGATAATGAAAAAAACGAAGACAGCGAGAGGGACAATCCGAAATATCCGCCCGGTCACTGCTTTTGCGTTTGCCTGTGCGATAGATGCGGAGAGTTTTACGAGGCGGATCAAGAACACATTTGCCGGAAGAAGAACAGCTATCCTACGAAACTAAACTAAACAGATGGAGGTCTTCATGCACAATATTAGCGTATCATACAGCGGATCATACGATGATGTTCATCTTACAACAATTGCTGTGGACGGAAGAACACTAACAGTCATTAAGAAATACGATCAGTTGTGGCGGGAAACCGGCGAAAGAAGATTGTATGACTTTGCGGCTTCTGTGGCGGCAGACGTTGGGCTTGGAATCAATGACATCTCCATCATACTTGTGTGTCATGAAGATGAAATCCGTGTTTATTATCTGAAATATAAAACCCTCTGGGTGTCCAAGGAGGTCGTTCTATGAAGGTATACGACATCACTACGAGGGATATAACGGTTAGTGGGATCAGCGATTATCCGTTCCTGTGCGAATTTGATGGAGGTTTGATTGAGCGGGATCACCAGTTCCTGTTGAAAATCAGAGGAAGATACTATAAACCGATTTTGTTCGACAGCGGGAACGGGACAATGGGCGTCAGAGCAATAAACGGTTACCGACACAAAGATTTTCAGGAGGAGACGGATCAGGAGTGCCCGCGTTGTCCGAATTGCGCAAGGGTAATCCCGATCAGCGACGAGCACACCGGCTATCCTGTTCTGTGCGCTGGGTGCGGAGCCACGCTGAGTGTGGAGAAGTTGGTTTCTGTTTCATACACAACAATGGTCATTGAGACGCCGCTCGTTATTACGGTCTCTGAAGAAGGAAGGTGACTGCTTTGGGATTTCAATACACTTCGTTAGCGTCCATTACAGAAAATACATGTATGTTCAACAGAGACATCCTGTGCGACGAGGATAACCCTCAAGCGTGTAGAAAGTGCGGGTGGAATCCAGCTGTGGCTGAAGAGAGGAAACAAGAAATACGTAAGAAGTATCTTGAAAAAAGCGTTGGTGCCGGGGCGGACGAAAACAAATGAAACGCAGGTATGTTACCATGCGCGAAAAGGGCTTTACTTGCCAGTTCAATGAAGGAGTGAATTGCGACAAGAGGAGTTGGTTGTTTTGTTACAGCTGTGGATGGAACCCGGAAGAATCAAACAAACGGAAAGATGAATTCCGCAACGAGATTGGTTGTAGAGTGGTCCCAAAGGGCGATAAAGGAGAAACAAAGTGAAAGCATACATGCGCGATAAATTTTCTGTAAAAGAATCCGCTTTTTACGGTGCGTTGACTGCAGCAGACCTGTGTTATCTGCTGGCGCTGAGAGACGAGGGCTTCGGCAGCGAAAGGCTGAAACGGATCACGAAAAAAGCGAGAGACTATTATGATGAGTACCGTGACAGGTACTGCTTGGATTGCGACATCAGGAGCATTACTCAAGACAGTCCTCATCTTCTGGCAATGAAAGAAGAATTGAAAACCTGCGGATATGATTACGAGGACGACATGAGGCGGTATGACGCGTCGAAATCCAGATGGCACGGCAATAATACTGTTGAAAGGATATGATTTTAATGGAGAACATGACTTTTGGCGAAAGACTGTATGCTGAAATGCAGATGAAGGGCGTTTCTCAGGGAAAGCTCGCAAAAAAGAGTGGCGTGGCGCAGACGACGATTTCGATGTATGTAAACGGGAAATCGAGCCCGAGACTCAAGACGGTATCGAGACTATGCAATGCTTTGGGGATTTCCCCGTCAAAACTGCTTGATGGAACTGTTTTTGAATCGGAAGAACAGAGCTAAAGGAAAAGGAGATACGGTATGATTCAGACTTTAAGTGAGATGCACGAGCACATTGCGAAAATCAAGGATATGATTTCTGAGGCTACCGATTTCTTCCCGCCCTACACGAGGACGAGCGATTGTATGTATAAAGCTCTCGAAAACGTGGAGACTGCAGAGGCGTTCTTTCAGGCGGAACCTGTAATTCCGAGAAACATTGAAAAATCAGGGGACAAAGAGGACGTTCTTACCGGAGAGTGCCCGTGCTGTGGAGAGAGGGTTACATCCGAGCGTCCCTTCTGTTCAAAGTGCGGACATAAGTCTATCTGGAAATGACCCTGCGTGATGCGTATGACGCCGGAATGAAGTGTTTGCCGGTCGTATACGATGGGTTGCGTTACAAGCGAATCACGCGGTGTGGATATTCGTTTGGAGAAAACGGATCGGTGATTCCATACGCTGAGTTGTTATCGTATACTGATAAAAGTTTGACTGTTGCAAAGTGCGAAACAGTTGAGTTGTTCAACACGGAGGAGACAAATGCTGGCATATCACAAGAGCGATAAGTATGTTAAAATTGATATGTTGTCCGCGTACTTAAAACTGCAAGACTTGTGCTATCTTCTGGCTCTCCGGGAGGAGGGGTTTGGCGAAGACCGACTCCGAAGGGTTGTCGAAAACGGGCGGAACATTTACAAAGTCTTTCGAGACAGGTATTGTGTCGGAGACGATCTCAAGAACCTGACGGAGAGCGCGCCTCATCTTATTGCTATGGAAGAGGAATTGAAAAACAGTGGGTATGACTATGAAGAGGAACAGCGGAAAACGCAGGCAGACAAATACAGATTTCACGGGAATCAATTCACGCTATGAGACTCTTACACGGTGATTGTTTGGAGCTGATGAATGCTATCCCGGATAAATCCATTGATATGGTGTGCTGTGATCTTCCATATGGCGTTCTGAATAAGCAGAACAAAAACGCACAATGGGACAGGCCGTTGCCGTTCGATACACTGTGGCAACAATACGAGAGGGTAATCAAGGACAATGGCGCTGTTGTTCTGTTCGGAAGCGGTATGTTCACGGCTGATCTGATGCAATCCAACAGGAAGCTGTGGAGGTACAATCTTGTATGGGACAAGAACCGGGCTACAGGATTTCTTAACGCTAAAAAAATGCCTCTCCGGTATCACGAGGATATATGTGTGTTCTACAAACAACTGCCCGTATACAATCCTCAGATGGAGGACTTGAACGGAAGAAGCAGGAATCACCCGCAGGGGAGAGGGAAGCACGTTGAGACAAACCAATGCTACGGGACGGTGAAGAGGTTGGATGATGCGTACGGTGGAGACAAGAAATATCCGCGTTCGATTATAAAGATCAACGCCGTTCACTGTGGCGAAAACCAGAGACACCCGACACAGAAGCCCGTAGAACTGATGGAATGGCTCGTGAAGACCTACACCAACGAAGGTGACGTTGTTCTTGATAATTGCATGGGCTCCGGAACTACCGGTGTGGCGTGTGTCCGAACGAACCGGGATTTTATCGGAATTGAGATCAATGATGACTACTATGCTATCGCCTGTGAAAGGATTCATGAAGCGGAACCGTGTCATGAGCAACTATCCCTGTGAAAGAGAGGAGTCTATGTGAAACTTTATTGTGGAGACTGTCTCGAACTCATAAAGAGCATTCCTGACAACAGCGTCGATCTGATCGTAACAGACCCGCCATACAACATCGGAAATATTTCGGGGGGGGTATAGTAAACGACATCAAGGGGTTCAACAAGAGTCTGAAAGACCTTGAAGAATCGAACATCAAAGACGGATACGATGTAAAAGCTTATAACACTGAGTTCATCCGCGTGATGAAGGAAGTCAACATCTATCTGTGGTGCAACAAAAAGCAGATTCCGGAATACTTCGATTTCTATGTTGAAAAACTCAAATGCAAATTCGACATTATCTGCTGGCACAAATCCAACGCGCTTCCAACGTACTCAAACAAATATTTATCTGATACGGAGTATTGCCTGTATTTCAGAAAAGGGAGGGGGAAGTGCTTCCCCGAAAACTACGACGACGCCAAGACATTCTACGTGGAGCCAATAAATGCAACGGATAAGAAATTGTACGGTCATCCGACAATAAAACCTCTGCACATGATTGAAGCTCTCGTGAAGAACAGCAGCAGAGAGGGAGACGTTGTGCTGGACCCGTTTATGGGAAGTGGAACCACAGGCGTCGCCTGCCGAATGCACAACAGAGACTTCATCGGCATGGAGATCAACAAGGATTTCTTCGATACAGCCCAAAAACGTATCGAGTCTGCGTCTCTTGAAAAAGACTTGGCGCAGGAAGGCAGTGATCCGGTTGTAAAGGAACCGGAACAGTATAGTTTACTCTAAAAAAATTTTATACGAGGTGCTAAAAATGATTAAGGTTCTGAAGAGCGGTTATTCCAAGGAATTCGTTCAGGTTTGCTCGAAGTGCGGTACGTCTTTCACGTACCTGAGCTGTGATCTCAGCATCAAGAGCGACAAAAATGGCAAGCAGAGCGGTTCGTGCGTGACGTGTCCGATCTGTGGAGATGGTCTTTCCCCGACGTTTGTTGAGTACAAGGAGGAAAAGAAATGATTACTATCATAAAGCGCGGAATAGAAAGGACTTTCGTTATGACGTGCAGTATGTGTGATTCTGTGTTCTCGTACCAGAACGAGGATACCACAGTAACAACGCAAACCGTTTACATGAATTTCGCGAGAAGAGAGGTAACGACAAGATACATCACGTGTCCTGTGTGTGGACACGTTGAGGAGGTTCCGTCTATAAAGCAGGAATACAAATGTGAATGAACTCTGTAAAACACATTGGAAATCATAGGGTCCTGTGTGGAGACAGCACGAATCCAGAGGATGTCGCCGCGCTGATGGGAGGAAAGAAAGCGAGAATTTTGTTCACGTCTCCGCCTTACCTCGATTTGAGGGTTTACGGAATCGTTGAGGAAAATCTTTCGCTGACACACGTGTCTTCCTTCATTGGTGCGTACCGTGCGTACACGGACTATATGGCTGTGAATTTGGGCATTGTACGCAAAGATGGCGAGATTCTGCGGTATTGGGACACGTTCATAGACGAAGCATACCGGAACGGATTAAAGTTGCTTGCGTGGAACGTATGGGCAAGAAACAACGCCGGTTCGATAGGGAAGCAAATCGCTATGTTCCCTATCTACCATGAGTTTGTGTTTGTGTTCGGAACGAAGCCGTATGATCTTAACAAGACGGTTCCGAAGAGCGCCGAGGCGAATCTGGAACACAACCAAAAGAGACCGCGCGGTGTGAAGTGTAAGGACGGATCGTTTCGCTTCTGCCCGAAGGGGGATCAGAGTTCTCTGTACAAGAAACTCCCGTCTGTATTGAATCTTCACGCGGAGAACCATTTTCCGAAGGGTATGTCACACCCCGCCGCGTTTCCCGTTGAGTTCGCTGAAGAGTACATAAAAGCGATGACGGATGAAGGCGACATTGTTATAGACCCGTTCGGCGGCTCCGGAAGCACTCTGCTGGCGTGCGAGAGAACGAACAGGATATGCTACACAATGGAATTGAATCAAGAGTATTGTGATTTGATGGAGGAGAGATTCTCCAACGAGAAAGCAAAACAGCTAAGGATGGAAAACGAATGGTAAAATTTATCGAACTTAAAAACGCCGTCTACAGAAACGGAGCGTATTCATCAGAACCGCTGATCGTAAATTCTTCGGAAATCATTGCGGTATCTGTGGACAGGTCAGGTAAAGTGGTGTTTTCCGTTGTAAGAACAAGGGCGGGTTCGTTCAAAGTATTCGACAGCTGCGATGAAATAATGAAAAAGCTGAGACGCGGGAGGAAAACTGATGTTTGAAGCAGGAGACAGGTTTGTCCTTGAGATCGGAGATGCGTTCAATGACATCAATGGAGCAGTATATTACAAGATCAAGAATATCCCGTGGTATAGCTTGTCGGAGGATATATTGAGCCGTCTTGATAGATTGGAGACTATGGACGAAAACGAGAAGGAACGCATTATGAAGAACGCGTGGTCCATCGCTTTCAGTGTGTCCAGTCGGGATGGCGCAGAGTATCTGCATGAGTTGACTTATGAAGGATTCCGTGATCTTCTGGATGGCAGTTTGATAAAGGTTGGAGACGAGGTATATCACCCGTTGGCTAATCCGTTTGTTGTAACAAAGATTGAAGTACTACCTGATGGAACAAAACTCTATACCGGTATAGAAACAGGAACGGGAAACATTGTATCCGGAGGAAACGACTATCTCAGAACAGGGAGGTCTTTCCCTGATATTGCAAGAATCGTAAACGGAGATGACAAGGAGGATCAAAATGAGAGTGAAACTTGAAGATGGCGCATACGAGCCGACAAAGGCACACCCGGAAGATGCAGGGTATGATTTGTATTCACGCGAGGAGTCTACAATCAATCCGGGCGCTTCTCATAGATTTGATACAGGGGTTTCGGTAGAGATTCCTCACGGGTATGTCGGAATTGTATGTGGAAGGAGCGGTATGAACTTCAACAGCTCGCTCACGCTTGATGGCGTTGGGGTGATTGACGAGGGGTATACTGGAACAATCGGTGTAAAGATTTATAACCACGGTGACTGGACGCAATTCGTTCAGGTAGGGCAAAGGATTGCTCAGCTGGTGATTGTTCCTCGATTCTCCGGTGAAGTCGAGATCGTGGATTCCCTTGATAAAACAGAAAGGGGAGACAACGGGTTCGGGTCATCCGGGAAATAAACGAAAAGCGCGCGGTGAACTACTCCGCGCGCCCATGTAAAGGAGACTCTATGAGTGAACTACTCTCATAGAACCTGTACGTATTATACCATATCACAAATCTGTTGTCAAGAGGTTTCTGAAAAAATTTGTGTGAAACCGAAGAGTTTTTTCTGTGAGACGTGATTTCTCTCTTTACAAGCAGTATAAAATATGGTATAATACTCTCGAAATCCCGTATATGGGACGCACTTTATCGTAAACAGAGCAAAAGCAGATTTTGAGGCAGAAAACAAGCTGAAGGGAGTTAAACAAATGTCTGTTAGCGTTCACCCGTCAATTGATGGTGAGAAGCTTGAAAAATTCAAGCTCAAAGTTGGTTGCACAAAGTTCGAGGCGGTTGGAATCCTCGTGCTGTTCTGGCTTTGGGGTCAGGAAAACGCGGATAAGGATGGACTTTTGCGGGACGTTTCTCTGGAGGATGTCGGTACGTTCTTCGACGGGTATACCTCTGGAACCGGCTTTGATTCCGGAAAGATTGTATCTTCTCTGATCGAAACCGGTTGGATCGACCTGCGCGGCGGTAAGCCGATTATTCACGACTGGGCTGATTGGGAGACGCGAGACGAAGATAACAAGACGTCCGGGAAGAGCGCTCCGACCCATAATGTTTTGGTAGAATACGAAGGAAGTGAGCAGATCGGCATCGGCTTGGGAGAAACATCTTCGGCGAAGGCGAAGAGAAAGTACACGGATGGTTTTGAGCGTTTCTGGAAGGCGTATCCGAGAAACGTTGATAAAGTAAGAGCGTACAAGAACTACATGACGAGACTTAAAGAAGGGTACACAGACGAACAAATCATCAGCGCCGCCGAAAACTATTCGCTGGAATGTAAACGCAGGCATACGGAGGAACCTTTCATCAAGCACCCAGCTACATTTTTGAGTGATTCGCTGTCATTTCTCGACTACACTAACGATAGTGGAAAAACGGCAACAAACACAGAAAATAAGAACGGCGAGTATCTTCCGTTCTTGGCGTGAGGTGCGGAATGGATAATACTGATACCGGAAAGATTACGTCCGGGGAAAACCCATGGTTTACATGCCTTCGTGTGATCGCTGCACGGGGTATCGTTGCGCAAGAGGAAAGGGACACTGATATTAAGCTCGACGACGGAACTGTTATATGCGGTGTTTGTGGCGAGCCAAGAAGAAAGTATCTCGATCTTGAAAACGGGAAAACCACAACGCCGCTTCTTGTTTCCTCACAATGCAGGTGTGATAGGGAAAAAAGCCAGAAGCTGGCGGAGAAAGAAACGAAGCAGAAAGCGAAAGAATATTCTGAACACTTGTTCGCGGAGAGCTTGATGGACGACAGGTTAAAGGAAGCCACATTCGACAAGTTTCAGAAGGAAGAAACAAACGAGAAGATATTCCGTATGTGCAAGAGATACGCGGATTACTTCGAGGAGATGGAGAAGAAGAAGCAGGGGATTTTGATGTACGGAGAACCGGGGACTGGGAAAACGTATGCGGCCGCCTGTATTGCAAACTCTCTTATCGAGAGGGGAGTAACCGTCGTGATGACGTCTTTCGTTAAGATTCTTTCTGCTTTGTCAGTGGATTCGGATGGAGAGGGAGAGATCGTTAGGCGCGTTATGAATTCAAGGCTGCTCATAATAGACGATCTCGGCGCAGAGAGGAGCACGGAATACGCTCTTGAAAAGGTATACAACATAATCGACACGAGATACAGAAATGGGAAGCCGATGATTCTGACAACGAATCTAAACACTAAAGAAATGTCTTCTGAAGTTGATATAAGGTATGCGAGAATCTACGACAGAATATGGGAGATGTGTTACCCAATGAAGTTCGCCGGGAAGAGCTGGCGGCTGAAGGAAGCTCGCGATAGGTATTACGAGATGGAGGCGTTTCTGAATGGTGAAACAACCTGAGTACATAGACAGAGTGTATTTCAAGATTCCCGGTGAGCCAAAGGGGAAGGGAAGGCCGAGGTTCGCGAGAGCAGGAAACTATGTAAGAACCTACACACCCGATGAGACAGTGAGTTATGAAAACTTGATAAAAGTGGAATACCAGCGTCAGTGCAGAGGCAAGTTTTACTTCAAGGGGACTCCGCTGTCAGCCACAGTTGTTGCATACTATTCTATACCGTCGAGCACGAGCAAAAAGAAGAAGAAACTCATGTTGGATGGGCAGATACGTCCAATTAAAAAGGTTGACGTGGATAACCTTTTGAAGGTGATCTTCGACTCGCTGAACGGGGTTGCTTATGCAGACGATATTCAGATTGTTGAGTGTACGGTGTATAAGTACTTCGCACAGATACCGAGAGTTGAGGTGTCCTTGGCGGAGGTTCTAACTCTCCCGGATGGAGAAGATTATCCGGAACAGATAGACATTGATTCTTTTACAAACAGAAAGGGAAAATCATGAATGTAATTTGCGCTACGGGTTATATTGTTTCTGATCTCGAACTGAAATCTACGCCGAGTGGAGTCAGCGTGTGCAGCTTTGCTATTGCGGTAAGGAGACCGCATGTCAAAGATCAAACGGACTTCGTTGATTGTGTCGCGTGGAGAGAGAAAGCCGAGTTCCTCTGCAAATATTTCTCCAAGGGTTCCCGGATTGAAATTTCAGGGCACCTTGAGGTTCATTTTTACGAAAACCAGCAGAAGCAGAAGCGTAAAGATACGATCATCTACTGCGACGAAATCGGGTTCGGCGACAGAAAGAACTTGGAGAATGCTCCTGAAACTCCGTCCCGTTCGCATGAAAGTACGGACTACTCGTCCACAGGATATGCGACGGAGCTTAATCTTAGTCGAACCTCTGCTGGCGACGTACCGAAGAATGATGTTAGGACTGTTCCGCAGCAGTACGGAGGACAGCAGGAAGAGCAGTTTTCTCCCGCAAATAATGAAGAGCTCCCCTTCTGATCGCCATAGCGAACTCTCTTGAAAGGAGTGGTTAAGTTTGGGAATCGCACAGGAAAAAATGGATTTGCTCGAAATAACGGATATAGCGTCTCTCAAACGGTGGTTTGCTATGTATCTGAACATCGGACGGGAGCTGGAATGTCAGAGTGACAGGTTAAAGCTTCTTGAGGAAAAGCTCGGGACTGTTGGAACACCCAATTTCAGTGGCATGCCATCGAATCCGAGCCCAACGAATGACAGAAAAGCGGACGTCGTTGCTTCGATAATAGATCTTCAGAACGAGGTTCACCAGTTATATGAGTACCACGACAAGCTCACGAAGCAGATAGAGTGGTGTGTCAAGTTGATGAACAGCCCGGAGGAGCGGCTAATAATCCGCGCAAGGTATATCGACGGGGCTGACTGGCGGGAGATCACAAAGATTCTGTTCAGCAAGAAGGAAGATTATTCCGATAAACTCGAATCCTATATGCGTCGTATGTACCTTTTGCACGGGTCAGCTTTGAAGAACTTCGTCAACATCTCTTCGGGAAAGAAAAAGTGAATCTCAGCAAGCCCATCTCGCGGTGGGCTTTTCTGTTGCAAATTATTATTCATTCCACAATCGGAGCGCGGTGCAAAAGTTAAAATAATATTTGATTTTTTGTTGTTTTGCTATTGACAAGTTAATGGAAAAAACGTATAATAAACTTACTGGAATCTTTCAGCATTTTTCAGTGCTTTTCAGTAAATTTCAGTATTCTTCAGTGTTTTTCAGTATATTTCATTGAATTTCACTTCCCTCATATGATATAATCTATAATAGATAATTGTATCGAGGGCGGTGTGAGCTGCCCTTTTTGCATTTTCGCCGCGAAAAACGTCGGGAAAACTCACAAAAGGGGCGGTTTGTGAAGGAAGAAGGGTGAAAACCCAATGATGATATGATTGGTTAGTAATATACTGATATGGAGGTCACATGACTGCGATAGATAAGTTCCGCAAGAGGAGAGCCGATAGACTCGCCGACAGGCATCTCAACGAAATGTATGAGATGTATCTGGAACACGAAGACGAGTGGACGAAGGAGCAATCCGAGAAACATCCGAGATCGAAGAATGGAAGGTTTGCAAGAAAAGGACAAGGCGAGATACCACATGATGAAATGTGGGAGAGAAAGGAAGCCAAGCAGAACAAGCAGAGGAAAAACATACTTGTAAGTGGTCCGGCAGACAGCAAGAGATTCATTGAACGGTACAAAAAAGAGCACCCCGAGTTCGATGCTGAAGAGAAATCCAAAAAGTATAAGGGAATGTTCTCGAAGGTTAAGGACTTCAAAACGAACCACCCCGAAGCCGAGAACTACCATTCATACGACCCAGACACCGCGAAAGTAATGGACCCGGATCATGGATACTGTGTGACCTTTCACCAGAATTATAAGAAAGACGATAAATTCGGCGCGTATGATGATGACACTTATGCTTACATGTGCGCGATTGCCGAAAATGAACTTAAACCAGAAGAGGTTTACATAGGTTATTTCGATAACCCGGAGGTGTCTTTCAACTGCCCTGACAAAAAGACAGCTTATGATTTTGCGAGAAAGCACAATCAGTATTCTGTTTGGAATGCCAACCTTGGCAGAGAGTGGCGTAACAGATACGGGTATGATCCGAAATATAACCCGTTTGTGGAGCAACCGAACAACAAGCCAAAAGAGTGAAAATAAAAAAGAGGTGTGAGCAATGTTCAAATTTAATGAGAATAAGAAAAAGAAAGCTGTATCTGCCTTCCTCAAAAATCCGCTCTATAAAGAAATATACGAAAACGTCCCTTCTCACGAGTGCAGGGAGTATTGGGAGTATATATTCTATACGAGCGAATACGATGACATTCCCGAAAAAGAGGAAATTCCAGTCAGAGACAGCATATACGACGCTCTATCCGCGGACGATTGGAAGTACATCAAAAAGTACACGAACGGTCCGATGCTCGGTGTAATCGACAGATACATCAAGAAGCTCGAGAGCAAGTGAAAAGAAACAACATAAGCGCCACGTAACAGCGGCGCTTCTTTTGTGGGAGTGGCGAAATTGGCAAACGCGGCTGACTTAAAATCAGCTTCCGAAAGGAATGAAGGTTCGAATCCTTTCTCCTGCATTTTAGTACGAACAATCAGGTGATTCTATGGAACTGAAAAAAGTTAAGCTCAGTGATCTGACTCCTTACGAGAACAATCCGCGCCTGATAGCAGATGCTGTACCGGCTGTGATCGAGAGCATGGAGCAAGTCGGGTACGTGACCCCAATCGTTGTCGATGAGAATTTGTTGATTCTTGCCGGTCACACGAGATATAAGGCACTCTGTGATCGCGGAGTTGAAGAAGAGGAAGTCGTTGTCGTAAATGGGCTCACAGAAGAACAGAAGAGGAAATTCCGGCTGCTGGACAACAAGACGGCTGAGATCGCAGAGTGGGATTATGATAAGCTCAAAGAGGAGTTGGATGGTCTTGACTTCGGGAACTTCGATTATTGGGACAGAGAGCTCGACAAGATAGGAGAACTTGCGGACGAACCCGAAGATTCAACGCCAAAGGTTGAAATGCCGAAACTCATTCGATGCCCACGTTGCGGAAGAATTGTCGTTGGAATGTCTGCTCTTGAGCAAACCCTTGATGAGATATACGAAAAAAGCACGAGGGACAGCGATGGAAAAGAAAATTCTTAAAGTACAGGTCAAGGATATTGTTCCGTACTATAATAACCCAAGGAAGAATGACGTCGCTGTAAGCGCTGTGACGGAGAGCATACGTCAAGTTGGGTATGACAACCCGATTATTGTGGATGAGTCTATGACAGTCCTTGCTGGGCACACGAGATTAAAGAGCTTGAAGAAGCTCGGTGTCAAGGAAGCGGAAGTGCTTCAAGTTACGGGACTTACGGATGAGCAGAAGAAGAAATACAGATTGCTCGACAACAAGGCGGGTGAGTATGCGAGATGGGATTTTGTTGGGCTCATAGATGAACTGCAAGACCTTGATTTCGGAAGTCTTGATATAAACTGGCTTGACACTGTAAACGGCGGTTATACAGAGCCGGAGAAGGAGAAAGAGAGTTCTTCGGAAGAAAAGGGCGAAGAATATCAGTGTCAATTCTGCGGTCACGTGTTCAGAGCGTGATTCACAATAGAGATGGCGGTATTCCGCCTTTTTGTTTTGCGAGGTAACCCATGAAAGATGTAGATAAGCAGTATTCGGAAACCATGGCGAATACTCAGGACGATCACTTTTCCGGCGAAGAGCTTCTGAAGGGCATTGATGCGGTTCAATCCGGAGGGAGCAAGCCTCGAGCCAAGCTGAATCTTTCGCAGGCAGAAAGGGAACAGCGCAGGAAAAATATTGAGCGGTTTCAAGACCTGACAGACGAGGAAAGGCACGCCAAAGCGGTAAGAGCAGGGCAGGCGTCTGTTGCGGCGAGAAAGAAAAAGAAAGAGTTCAGAGAGCTGGCGAGGGCGTTCTTGGAGCAACCGGCAAATCCCAAGCTCAGGAAAATGATGGAAGAATTTGGCTGTGATCCGGATAACATGACGAACGCCGCGGCTATGATTACCCGTCTTTTCACAAAGGTCATTACAATGGGCGATTTACCGGCAGCGCGTACTCTTATTGAGTGGGCTGGTATGGCTCCTCTGCAACACGAGAAGGAAAACGCAGAGATAGCACGACTCGCGCAGGTTGCATCTCTTATGTCTTCGGAAAGCGAACAGAAAGAAGATAACGACGCCGGTGAGGACGTCGTATTTTATATTCCGGACAATGGAAGAAATGTTGAAATCGAATCAGAAGAATATGAAGACATCACTGAGGACTCGGCAAAAAGAAAAGCGAATTCAGAGAATACGGCGCTTGTTGGCGCCGATCAGTAAGGTGACTTGATATGCAACGTGTTATCAGACCGCAGAAGGGACCTCAGGAACGGGCGCTGGCAAGCTCGGCGGATATTCTTATTTACGGAGGGTCTGCTGGTTCTGGTAAGAGCTGGGCTTTACTTCTCGAGGCGATTCGGCATAAGAATGTAAAGGGATTCAATGCAACAATCTTCCGAACTCAGTTTACAGACCTGATCCGCGCGGGAAGCTTATGGGAAGAATCGTTCAAGCTGTACGGAGAGATAAAGGGAGCTGAACCGAGGCAAGGCGATAAGCAGTGGTTCTTCAAGGGCAAAGACGGTTCCTTGCTCTCCAAGGTGACGTTCGCGTACTTAAATGACAACAATCTTCAGACTTGGAAAGGTTCACAGCTTTGCCTGATAGGTTACGATGAGCTTTGCGATTTTTCGGAAAACCAATTTTTCTTTATGCTATCCCGTAACCGTAGTATGTGCGGTGTGGCTCCATATGTGAGAGGAACATGCAACCCGGACCCTGATTCGTGGGTGGCGAATTTCATCTCGTGGTGGATTGACCAAGAAACTGGGTATCCGATTAAAGAGAGAAGCGGAGTTCTCCGGTGGATGATACGAAGAGATGAAAAAATCTACTGGGCAGATACAAAGGAAGAGCTCTGCGAGCAATTCAATCTTGTCACTCCTGAGGAGAAGATGGAGCCAAAGTCCGTCACATTTATCGCCGCGAGCATTTACGATAATCAAGAGCTGTTGAAAGTAAACCCGCAATATCTCGGCAACTTGAAGGCGATGGGTGAGATCGACAGAGAACGGTTTCTCAACGGGAACTGGAAGATCAAAGCTGCGTCCGGGCTGTTCTTCAGAAGAGAGCAACTTGGAGAGATTCTTGAGTACATTCCTTTGGAT
>Ga0247608_10002733_pt1 | contig 21482 bp, 31 predicted proteins | sample 176DNAGHGlowgp2_FD_193490 | JGI IMG/M metagenome (GOLD analysis project Ga0247608, IMG submission 193490) | Sheep rumen microbial communities from Palmerston North, Manawatu-Wanganui, New Zealand - 1766 DNA GHGlow gp2 | ecosystem: Host-associated > Mammals > Digestive system > Stomach > Rumen ...
AATATAGGCATCTGACAAACGTGTACTACATTTTCCCCACATAGAGTACAACATATGTCGAGTAGAAACACGAATCATTCGTCAAATACAGTACAACAACGAGGCCAGTAGAGTACAACATTTGTAAAGTAGAAGACATTTTACAGTACATAAATGTAGTTTAACCTTAATAAAAACTTCATATACTGTTTACAAAATCATGTTGTTTAGCTGCGCGCACCGTGGTATAATATAGACACAGTAAGGGAGAGCAAAGCAAACCCCAAAGCCCGCCCAAATCTGTACCTGCTCTTTGAATGTAGAATGACAGCGACAAAGATGTACATTGTACAAACATCGAGAATTTCCTTGCCTCTTAGTAGAACAACATCTACAAATGAGGGGAGTCGCAGATGTACTACATCTGTATGAGTTCGTTGACAATTGAAGTACGGTCACATAAGTGTCGAGCGTAGTATAACTATGCGAAGACGGCACAGTGGGAGAGGTATGCCCTCTTGAAATGTACGGTGGTTCTCTACTTGTGTAAAAGGTGTCTGACGAGTGTACCCCGCTTGTTACAAGCGTAAAATTGCATTGAGTTGTTTACAATTCAATCAAGGGGAAAAGGATTTGAAAAAAATCCTCGCGCTGAAAATTGCGACGAAACGGTTTTAAAGTGTGCCGATTTTTCGGCACACCGTCACACCGTACACAATACGGAATTTATTTAATAAAGGAGTTTCAAAAATGAAAACTCGCATGATCACTCGCACAATTACTTCAACTCTTGTTTCTGTTGCTTGCTTCGATTTTTCCGAACGCGAAAAGGGCATGCATTACGTTACCCGTGAACTCTCCGGTGACTTCAACAAAGTGCCCGAAAATGAACGCCTCAACGCTATCCGCGAAAGTATGGAAACTGACACTTTCAAGGTATTGTCTGTTGAAGTAAAAGAAACGGTCAAGCGCAAGTATGCAATTTCCGAAAATGACTTCATCAAGTATGGTCACATTGCAACTGATGAAGACAAAGAGAATGAGGATGAATAATCATCCTCACCGTCACATCAAATTTACACAACACAAAGGAGAAAAAATCATGACAAATTTTACGAAAGAAATCAAAAAGTTCAACTTCAAATCCGGTTCAATTTATGACTTCCGTTATGCATTCAGTTCTCTCATTTGGGACCTTGAATCAGAAAAAAATTGTGCCGAAGATAACGGGGAATTTGACAGAGCAGTTGAAGTCTACGCAAAAGAAATTGAAGTCAAGAAAATTGTCAAAGAGCTTGACGAAATTTATGAAAATCTCACCAGCAAAGAATTACTTGAAAACGTCAAAAATGATGGGGATGAATAATCATCCTCACCGTTACACCAAATTCACACAAAGGAGAAATTTCTATGAAGCAAGTATATTATGTTGGCGTTTTCACTTATGATGCTGAATGTTTAACAGCTGTTCGTGAATATTCATCTCTTAATAATGCCGAAAAATTTTTCAAGAAATATTGTGAAAAGAACGGACACAAAGTCATTTCTTCAAGTGCAAGTTGTATTGAAAATTTTTCGTCATTAGATGATTTTTCTCACAAAGTATTAGACTCTGGTTTTTGGACACTTCAAACATTTTATCCGGAACGTTATTATGATCTTTTCAATAAACAAAGTGAGGATAAATAATCCTCACCGTTACATCAAACACAAAGGAGAAAAATCATGGCAAAAGAGCATGTCAAAATTCAAGGTCATATTGGTCGTTGGTATGAAATCAACAGCATAGAAATCGATGGTAAAAAATTCTATTTAATGGAGCACGAAACCTATGGCGATATGGCACCTTGCATAATTATTGATGAAGATGATAATCTAATTTTAGAGGACGTTTGGAATGGATTTGACGATCTTTATGAATATTTTGAGGAATTTCCAAAATATTATGATGTAAATAATCCATCAAGATTTAGGTTTTGAGGTGCAAAACACCTCACCGTTACACCATTTTTCAAAACATAAGGAGAAAATTTATGTCAAAGTTTGTAATCTCTAATTTTGAAAGAATCAGCATAATTGTTTATTTAGATGAATTGAAGCGATTAAAAATGGCTATTCTTAATCAGCTTTTATCAATTTCAACAGAAAACCCGCAAGAAGAAATATTACAACAAATTAGAATGTTAAACAGAGAAATTAAAGCAATAGATAAAGATATTGAACATTTTAGCAGTATGTCAGCGAATTATATTGAAGAGGTTTAATTCCTCTTCACCGTTACACCAAAATTTTTTACATCAAAGGAGAAATCAAAATGAAATCAAGAAAAGAAGATTATTTGACGGAGCCTTGGATTTACATTGTAGTACCACCAACAAATTTAAAGCAATTATCACCTTTTTTGGCAACAAGCAGTGGCGTTATTTATGTTGTAACAAAACTTTCTTATGCACATGTTATTCCGCATTATGTTGAATATTTACGTCATTTTGTTCCCGACCAATACAAAGAAGAAGTTAAAGCAAGTGATTTTTATATTATTGATTTCTACCCTACACGTTATATAGGCTTTGAGGAGTAAAAACTCCTCACCGTTACACCAAAAATTTTACAACAAAGGAGAAACAAAAATGAAACTCAATTCTCAGAATCTCAGAGCCGCGCGGTGCGCATATTCTTCATGGTTAAATTCCAAAACCTATACGCTTTATCACGTGTATGCAGATCCATCAATGAACAAGGAACGTGCTTATGATTATTGCCTTGAAAAATTACGCCTTTATAATGGTGAAGATTTCAAAATAATCACTTATAACACGTTCATTTTTACCGTAGGATTTGTATTTACAGATGTTCAAACCGATGAAGAAATGTTTTACTACATTACACCGAACTATAATATTATTGTTCCTGTGAAATCATTATTTTCCAATGAAAAGCCCACCGAAATCATGAAAAAATTTCCTCACTACTACGAAAACTAAAAAGGGATTTTAATCCCTTTCAAGATGATTAACTCTTTAATCACCTTGAAAAGAATTAAAAACTCAAAAAGGAGGTGAAAAAATGAAAACCAGAAAATTTATCAAAAAGGCATTCATTTATGCTTATCGTGCTATTTATGGCGTATCCCAAAAGGAGGCAATAGAAGTCTATAATAAATCCTCTCTTGAAGCAATTTTAAATATTATAAAATGGTACGAGTTACTATGGCATTTTGGTTCTTAATGACTAAAATTAGCGTTATTCTACATTTATAAAATAGTACCACAATCATCACGAAAGGAGAAAAATATGCGAAATTCAAACGCGAATCCTCGCAAATGCTACTATCAAATTCGTCCAGAATTTGACGGGGCATCAATTTCTCTTCAAATCGAAGACAAACGTTGCAAAACAGGCAAGCGAAAAATCCTCTTAGAACTCGAAGGTGGAGAGCTGATTGATGTAGCAGTTTGGGAAAAATGCGTAAAGGCATTTAGCCCTCTCAAAAACTATGCTGTCAAAAAGACCGTAATTTGGAGTACGATTTTTCATGAACATGGAAAAAGATTCACGTTTACAAATTGCCCCTCATACGAAACCTGTCAAGAACTAAAACAAATGAAAGAAGGTTTAAAAGATCCTTTTTTCAAGACCTATGTTGACAATCCTGAGGCGCGCAAAATTTACGATAATGCTTATCGTCATTTACCTTTAAAATTCATCTTTGATCGCTTCGATTTTTATGCAAAGGTAAATAAGGAATTAAAACGTGATACGGTTTTATCCAAAGAAGAACTTGATATGATAGAGCATTATCGCAATCAAATTTTATTCTTAGATCGCAATGTACTACAAAAGTAAAACAGTACAAGAAAGGCAACAAAATGGGTTTACTATTTTTAATAGGACTTTTAGCACTATTTCTTGGTGATACGATTCCATCGTATTTTTGGTTAATCTACATAATAGTTTGGCTTTTTCAAGCTATCAAAATTTTCAAAGGAGAATCTAAATGAAAGCACCATACAAGTTTGAAGCGAACATTGTACCGTTCGGAGAAAATGATGATTATTTCTACACAATTTCCACAAGTGATGTTATTGGAAATTTAGAAGATTTCCTCACCTTAATTTCTGAGGAATTAGCGAATTTTGCACAGGATAACGCACCTTATGCAATCATCATTGACCCAAGAACAGAAACACCTTTATTCAGAGTAACACTATCTCACAACTTAGATTATGTATTGGAGGTTCTCAATGCTTAAAGTAATTGCTAAAAATTATTACACAAAAGATGATTACCGTTTCCTTGAAGAATTATTAAGAAACGCCTATTGGCAAGAATTGGGTTGCTGTGAAGAATGGCACAAAAATTGTAGAAAATGTACAACTCAAAAAGCCTGTAAAGATATTAAGCAACTCATTGAATACTTGCACACCATCAATAGATAAATTAACAAATCCTTAACGCTTTCTTAATACGCTGTTCATATCAATATGATATAATATCTACAATCAGATATGAACAGCATATGGTGAAAATGATGGTTCATCGAGAGAGGCGTCATGTTCAATTCATGATTTCACCACAAATTTAAAATTATCCTCTCAAAAGCGTTGAAAGGAACGCAAACGCCAATGGCAAGACAGCCGCAGGTTACCCGCACAATCACCACCACAAAGGCAAGAATTCTTGTACTCAATATTGAGACAGGAATTTCCGAAGAGCGTGAAGTTTCCATTCCGAGAGAATTCAAGAAAATGGAAAAACTTCGCAAGGCAATTGAAGACGTTGTGAACACCAATACCGTCAAATTCGTTCACATTCTTTCCACCGAAGTCGTTGAAATTCTGTATGGTATGACTGAACAGAAATTCATCGAAAATGCTGAAATCCTTCCCGCGCGCGGAACGCACACCGAAGACACCGATAACCAGTAAAATTATTTAAAAATAAGGAGAAATTACAATGGCTAACTACACTGCTAAAATCACTGAAACTACTCATGAACTGACCGCAAGAGAAAGAATTCTTCTCAAAGATACCACCAATGCCATTAAACTTGATGAAGCCGTTGACAATTCCGAACTCGGAAAAGTAATTCTTCGTCCTGTTGACTATGCCGTGATTTCTATTCACAATGAAAAGTCTAAGGATAGAAAGGATTATGATAATTACATCATTATTGATGAATCCGGCGAAAAGTACGTTACTGGTTCTCCTTCTTTCTGGTCTAATTTCAAGGAAATTTGGTCTGAAATGGAAGGCGAGGCATTTGAGATTGAAGTTTACAAGAAGCCTTCTAAGAATTATTCCGGTAAAGATTTCATCACCTGTTCTATCATCTAAAATTAAAATACTTGCATAGCCGTAGTGGGAGAAGCAAATTTAAAGCCTCTCCCACTTTTTATTAGGAGGTAAAAATGCCGAAAGGAAAAAATAAACCTTCAATACAAGAACAATATTCAAAGCAACGCAGAAGAGTATTACAATTCATCAATAGAGCAAAGAAAAAAGGATATTCGTTTCCAGAGGATATAGTTCCAGAAATAGTTAAAAATCCAACAAGAGCAGACGTAAAGAGTTTATCAAAATTAACACCAGAAATATTATATTCGCAATCAAAATATGGTGATATTTCCGGTGAAGAGCAACGTGCAATAGAAAAAGAAAAAGCAAAGATTCAAGCAGTAATAAATTTATCCCATGCCCAAGGAAAAAAGAGAGCAAAAAGAGAAATTGAAAAGCAGTATTCCGAAGACATAAGAACACCAGAGAATGCCTACAAACAGCGTGAGTATAGAAAACAAGCACTTCTTGAATTAAACAATAAGTTTATTGATGAAGAAGATTTTGATAAAGTTAGGGAATTTAGATCAAAATTATCTGAATCAGATAGGCAACTTTTAAATGAGGCACTTGATGAATATGGTGGAGATAATTTACAGCAAAATGAAGAAAAAACAATACCCGACATTGAACAAGTAGAAAAAACCCAACAAAGAAAAGGGTATGAAGAATGGAGAGATAAATTCAAGGAATCATTGAAGCAAAAGAAAAAAGACAGACATTGGGTAGAAGATGGTAAGAGTATTTATGCCGGAATGCTTGAAAGAATTTCTCAATTTGAAAACCTTTATACTACTGATAATAATTTTAGCAATAGGCATCACGCAAATTCAAGATACAAGAATATGCTTTTAGGTGCTTTAAACAACGCAATTAGGCAAGATGGTTTTAACACAGTTATGAAAAGACTTGAAGGTAATGCACAAAAAATAGATGAATATATAACGGCTGTATTATTTAGAGAATCAGAACAAGCAAAAATTGAACCAAATTTTCAAGCCCTTATACAACTTATAAAAGGTACGGCATTAACTGTTGAAGAATCACAGGAACTTGAACAATACAACATTGAACATGAATATTTTGCCGAAAACGGTGAAATAGATAATGATTTGGAGGAATAAATGAAGAAACAAAGTCCAACAAATTTACTTGGTTCACAAGAAAAAATTTATTATAGAATGAAAGGACTTAATCCCCGTAGATTTATGCAAGTCAAGAAAGTATTTCCCGCCTTAACAGACAGAAAATCTCAAATGATTTTAAAATTAGAGGAAATCAAGGCAAAGCGTACAATGAAAAAGGATTAAGTAAAGCAGATGAATGAAAAAACAAACCAAAATATATGTTGGGGATTTTGAGACAACAGTTTTCAAAGGTCAGACCTCAACAGAAGTATGGGCTTCGGCTTGTGTTGAAATAGGCACAGAAGATGTAAAAGTTTTTCATTCAATAGACGAGCAATTTAAGTATTTTGAATCCCTTGACGAGAACATTATTTGTTATTACCACAATTTAAAATTTGATGGTGAATTTTGGATTTCTTATTTATTAAACGTTGCACAATATACACAGGCATATGAACAAGATGACGAAAATGACATAAATACAATACATTGGATGAAACCAAAGGATATGCCTTCGCGTTCATTTCAATATAGTATTTCATTCATGGGAATGTGGTACAAAATAGCTATAAAAACAAGAAACAAAATAATTGAATTTAGAGATTCATATAAACTTCTACCTTTCAAATTAAAAAAGATAGGAAAATCATTTAAAACAAAGCATCAAAAATTAGATATGGAATATGAAGGTTTACGTTATGCAGGGTGTGAGATAACCCCAGAAGAGGAAGAATACATAAAGAATGACGTATTAGTAATAAAAGAAGCATTAGAAATAATGTTTAACGACGGACACAACAAATTAACTATTGGTTCATGCTGTTTATCTGAATACAAATCAATAATTGGCGTCAAAAAATACAAAGAATACTTTCCCAATATTTACGAAATAGAACTCGATGAAAAACTATATGGCTCTCCAAACGCTGGTGAATATATTCGCAAATCTTATCGTGGAGGTTGGTGCTATTTAGTAAAAGGAAAAGAAAATAAAATTTATCACAACGGAACAACAGCAGACGTAAATAGTCTTTATCCTTCTGTTATGCATTCACAAAGTGGTTCCGCATATCCTATTGGTGAACCAACATTTTGGAAAGGCAATTATATACCAGAAGAAGCTAAGCAATTTGGCAAATTTTATTTTGTTAGAATACGTACTATGTTCCACATCAAAGAAGGAATGTTGCCATTTATCCAAATAAAAGGGAACCTTAGATACAAAGCAACAGAAATGTTAGAGACTTCAGACATTTACAACAAAGAAACAGGTGAATATTGCCAATGGAGAAAAACATTTGATGGTGATATTGTTCCTGCTGATGTTGAATTAACAATGACAATGATGGATTGGGAACTGTTTCAAAAACATTATTACCTAATGAACACAGAGATATTAGACGGCTGTTATTTTGAATCAAGAACAGGCTTATTTGATGAATATATTGACAAGTATAAGAAAATAAAAATGGAATCAAAGGGAGCGTTAAGAGAAGAAGCAAAATTGTTTTTAAATAACTTGTATGGTAAAATGGCATCAAACACAGATTCAAGTTTTAAAGTGGCAAAAGTTTTAGAGGATGGCACAATAGGATATTTTACCGTAGTACAGTCAGATAAAATGCCCGGCTATATTCCTGTTGGTTCTGCAATTACATCTTATGCAAGAAATTTCACCATAAAAGCCGCGCAAACAAATTATCATGGCATCAATAATCCGGGTTTTATTTATGCAGATACAGATAGTATTCATTGCGATTTACTTCCCGATGAATTAAAAGGCGTTGTTGAAGACCCTGTTGATTTTTGTTGCTGGAAATTTGAAAGCTGTTGGGATGAAGCATTATTTGTTAGGCAGAAAACATATATTGAACATATAACGCACGAAAATAGAATTCCATTAACAGAAATGAAAGATGAAAATGGAAATCCATTATCGCCTTATTATAATGTTAAATGTGCTGGAATGCCGGATAGAAGTAAAAATTTATTCTTAAAAGCTATGGGTGAAAATGTTAAAAAAGAAACAAAATATACAGAAGAGGAAGAAGAATTTATGAAACAAAAATTACAATTAACAGACTTTAAAAGGGGACTTATTGTTCCGGGAAAACTTATTCCAAAAAGAATACCGGGTGGCGTGTTACTTTGTGATGTACCTTATGAATTGAGAGGTTAAAATGAAAATAAGGGAATTTATTTTAGATACAATAAGATACTTAGACTACGCAAAAATTCAATGTCAATCTGAATTAGATGCATATAATTTAGGATATAGAGGCACATTTGATGAATGCGTATTAAGAAGCAGATTAAATAAAGTTAATAATCTGATTATGAAATATAAGAAAATTTATAAAATCTTCGGAGGTAAATAATGCCTATCAAATGCTTTGTATCTTTCCGAAACAATGGAAAGAATTTAATTCCAAAATCTTATGATGAAGTAATTGCATTTCAGAATAAGGTAATAAATAGGATGAAAGAATCACATCCTAATTATGATTATGAACTTGTAGATTCTATAACGAATAAATTTGAAAAAGATGAACGCTTAAAATATTTGGGCTATTCCATTTCCAAATTACAAGAAGCAGACCTTATTCTTATTCCAGATGATTATGACAAATCAAATGGTTGTCAAGTAGAATTCTTTACTGCTTTGGAATACGATATTCCTGTTTGGACTTATTTTTACAATGAAAATGACGACATTGAAGGCGTTATTCCTATGCTATTAACGAATACGCAAATCAAATTAAAATTAAACTCCCTTTATGGTAAATTTGTAAATCCTGATTTAAAATGGGAACAAGTAGGCTTTTGGGAGGATGAAAATGTTAAGTAATGTAAAGGTATTAAAGATAAAATTTTCTGATGAAATATATTCAATAGAAAAGCATGGTGACTGGTTTGATTTGCGTAACATTGAAGATATAACAATGGAAAGAGGTGATTTCAAATACATTTCTCTTGGCGTGTCTATTGAACTCCCAAAGGGTTTTGAAGCTATTGTAGCACCACGTTCTTCAACATTCAAGAATTATGGCATTATCATGGCAAACTCTTTTGGAATTATAGATGAAGACTATTGTGGCAATAATGACATATGGCATTTTCCGGCAATATGCATTTGGAGAGAAACCAATATCCCTGCAAATTCAAGAATCTGTCAGTTTAGAATCATAGAGCATCAACCAGAAATAGTGTTTTCTATTGTAGATAATTTACAAAATAATGACAGAAATGGCCTTGGTAGTACAGGTGTATAAGAAATAAAGCCCTACTGAAAATAGGGCTTTTTTCTTTTGCATAAAAATGAAAAGCCCGGGAACTACCCGGACTTTTCGGTATCTAAAAGTTACGGTAACTTGAAGCAAACAGCCATGAATGAATGGCAGAAAACGGCACGATATTCCACGTGGGCTACCCGTTCTGCCCATCAAGTAATGCGTAACCAGATACCAATAGAAGTGGAGGGAATCGAACCCACAAATCCTTTTCAAAATGGATAGAAGATTTTAAGTCTTCTGCGTTTGCCAATTTCGCCACACTTCCAAACTGCGGAAAAGGGAATCGAACCCCTATTTTCAGATTCAAAGTCTGATGTGTTTACCGTTACACTACTCCGCAAGATGGTGGTGAAGGGATTTGAACCCTTATGTCATGCAAGACGTTGAATTTTGAATCCAATGTGTCTGCCTATTTCACCACACCACCAGATAAAGCTCCCGGAAGGATTTGAACCTTCAATCTACCGATTACAAGACGGTTGCTTCGCCATTAAGCTACGAGAGCAATTGAAACGGAGGGAATCGAACCCTCAACCTACGGTTTATAAGACCGTTGCTCTAACCGTTGAGCTACGTTTCAATTTATCAATAAGATATAGCTCTGATAAGTGCTTCTTTGCATTTCAAATCTTGAAATCTAAAACACCCTTTTTCAAAGTAATATCTTAAATTGTTTATGAATAATTGATTACTCCTCAGCATTACATAATTTATATTATGGTCATCCGTTGTAACAGATATACGATTTGGATTATTTATGTCTGCCCTGTTGGAGGCATATATAATTCCGCTATCCGGATATTCACGAATGCCATAATCGCATTGTTTGTACCTTAATGTACACAGGTATTTATTTCTGCCTGTTGGCTTTTCAATAAAAGCTGTGTTGTCATTTAAGTATATGTTTTCGGAGGCATAAGCTAAATACTGATTTCTTGAAAACGCCCTATTGAATGCAGATTTTTTCAAGGATTGTGCGGCACTTTCAACATAGCCTTGTTCAAGAACATATCCATCTCCGCGAAGAAATTTTGTGTCATGCTTTAATCTTTCTGCAATTCCCAATTCCGTATAATAAGGATTGATAATTGACACAGTATTTGAAAGCATATAGACGGGAACATATCTTGACTGTTCTCCTTGTCCTCTTGCAATAGATGTATGAATAGAGATGAATTTTGTGATTTCATTAGGACAATAATGATTAGATTCTGACTGAAATTCATCAAAAATCATTCTGGTTACATCCGAAAACAGGTGGGACAATTTCTTTATTTGGTCTGCATTATTTATAGTTATAGCATACCCGCATGAAATTCCATCATATTCGGGTGGATCTGATTTTCTTTTAGCAAATAATTCATAATAAATGCCATTAGATTTTCTTTCTGATCTAACAGTCCAATCGGGGAAAAATAATGACTGAATATCCTTAAAGAATTTATCTGCTACATCATTAAGCTCATAGTTATATCGGTAAACAAGTGCGAACTTTTCGTGTGATTCTATAAATTTTTTAAACACCATTCTATTAAAGAATGTAGTCTTTCCTGCCGCTCTGTTTGCCGTACAAATATATACCTCTGGCTTTTCACCGTTTAAATCCATCATGGATAACAGCTTAGTGCCATCATAGTACATAGGTATCACCTACTTATTATTTCTTTACCTTATTATACCATAAAATCGCAAAAAAGTCAAGATATTTTTGTAAAATTTTCAAAAAATACTTGACAAAACAGCATTTTTGTGATATAATACAGTATGGAGGTGGTTATCCTATGGCTGTCTATATAACCGTTTTAGTCTTCATTGGCTTCGACATTTTAACAGGTTTGATTAAAGCCCTTTCTAAGGATGGATTAAATTCCACAATCCTAAGGAAGGGATTGTATCATAAGGCCTCTGAATTGATTGCCGTATTTGGTGCGGGTTTACTTGAATACGGTGCTAAATACATAAGCCTTGGTGTTGACGTTCCTGCTCTATTTGCTGTTGCAAGTTATATTTGTATAATGGAACTGGTTTCCATCCTTGAAAATCTCGCATTCCTCAACCCCTCATTGTATAAACTGTTTAAACCGATTCTTAATAAATTAAAAGATAAGGAACCAAATGAATAAGCTGATTTTACCTTATAATGGCAAAGTGAAATTAAGCTCTCCTTATGGCTATAGATTACTGAACGGTGAATATGTTTTTCATGGTGGGGTTGATTTTGTTGGTTTGAATAGTGACTTGATTATAGCACCTTGCAATGGAATAGTTAGGTCATCTACAATTATAACTGACAAAAATAACAAGACATGGGAGTGGGGAAATTATGTAAGAATTGACTGCGATAACCTTCAAATATTTTTATGCCACATGAAAGAAAGATTCGTTAATGTTGGCGATAACGTTAAAATAGGAGATGTAATTGGTAGGGAGGGGGACACAGGATATAGTTTTGGACAACATTGCCATTTAGAAATAAGAATAGATGGTACAATCGTAAACCCTTGCAACTACCTTGATATACCTAATATTGAAGGAATTTACGTTAATCAGAATCCCGGAAATATCACGCATGAATGGTCTGAAAAAGCTGTTAAATTCTGTATAGAAAAGGGTATATTAAAAGGTGATTCAACTATAACCCCTGATTACCGATTAAATGAAAACATTACAAGAGAAGAAATGTGCGTAATGCTTCATAGACTTTCGGAGTATTTAAAATGCCTTATGTAACAAATATTTATGTCGTTGCCGCTATTTGTGGTAATTTCTGGCAAGAATCTACTGTAAATCCGGGAATTTGGGAGAATTTAACAGAAAATGCCCCGGGTTATGGCTTAGGACAATGGACAGACAACCCTTCCATAGGACTTTACAGAAGAACAGACTTGTTTAATTATCTTGAAACAAATGGCTATTCCCTTGACGATGGCATAGCACAACTGCAATATTTGATTCTTGAAAATTCATGGGTTCCTACTGGCGCAGGTTATCAATCCGATTATGATACATTAACTGAATTTCTTGAATCTACTTCTACAAATTTATCTGATTTAGTCTATGAATTTTTCCATCATTGGGAAGGCATTGATGATGGAACGGGAAACATTAGATTACAGTTTGCACAAGAATTGATTGACGTTGTATTTCCCGAAGATGACGGTACAAGAAATCCTTGGTATAAAGGAAATTTCTACTTAACAAGAAGTCAAGCAAAATCTAATGCTTTGCTTATAAAGGATTTTTTGATGGGAACAACGCCTCCCATTCCGCCTTATACGAGAAAAAGAAAAGGATTACCTGTTTGGCTTATGTATAAATTATCGAAAGGAGAGATTTAAATGGGCGTTTATGAGGTTACTATTGTTTATAGCTTGACTTTAAACGGTACAACTTTTTCTAATGAAACAATTAAATTTCTTAGAAAAGCAAAAGACTCTGCGACTGCAATAGCAATGACAACATCCCTTTTTGCAAGTGCAAGCAATTATGTTTTTGAAACGGCTGATGGCGAAGTACCTTCCATTGCTATACAGATTGCCTCTGCCGCTGAAAGAAATTTTAATACAGAGGTGAATAGTTAATGCCTGTCCTTGATAAAGAAAAATATTTCAACAGATTACATGAAAGAATCGGAACAGATACTTCCGATGATGCAATTTCTTTTCTCGAAGATATGACTGATACCTTCAATGATCTCGAAAGAAGAGCAAATGGTGACGGTGAAAATTGGGAAAAGAAATACCATGAACTTGACGAAGCATGGAAAGCAAAATATCGTCACAGATTTATGAATTCTGACGGCGGCTATGCGCCTCCGATGGAAGATAAAAAAGAAGAAGTAAAAGAGGTTACTTTTAAAGACCTCTTTACTGACAAATGAAAGGAGTATAACAAATGCCTACCATTCCCGCTACTGCGAAACTTTCCGCAAGTTCCGAAGACATTCTCAATGCTATTCGTAATTCCGCTACTGCCAATTACAGAAATTATATTCCCGAAGCCTCTGCTTCTCAGAATAATATCCGCGAAATTGGCGCGATTATTATGAACTATCCTGCATTGCAGAATGAATTCCTCCATGCTCTTGTCAATCGTATTGGCAGAGTGATTATTACCTCTAAACTTTATTCCAATCCTTGGGCGAAGTTTAAGAGAGGTATCATGGAATATGGCGAAACGATTGAAGAGATTTTCGTTAATATCGCTAAGCCGTTCCAGTTTGACCCCGCTGTTGCTGAAAATAAGGTTTTTGCACGTGAAATTCCTGATGTTAGAGCGGCATTTCACTTCCTTAATTATCAGAAGTTTTACAAGACCACTATTTCGCAGGAACAGCTTAGACAGGCGTTCTTATCTTGGCAGGGAATTACTGATCTTATTGCAAGAATTGTTGATTCCATGTACACTGCCGCAAACTACGATGAATTCCTTGTTATGAAGTACCTTATTGGTAGACATATTCTGAATGGCGAACTTCATCCTGTTCAGATTCCTACCGTACAGGCTGATAACATGAAGGGTATCGTTGGAACTGTCAAGGGTGTGTCGAATAATTTTGAGTTCATGAGTGACGAATATAACGTTGCTGGTGTAGCAAATTATTCGCTCAAAGACAGTCAGTATATTATCGTAAATGCTAACTTTGATGCCATTATGGACGTTGAGGTTTTAGCGTCTGCATTTAATATGGATAAAGCGGACTTCATGGGCCATAGAGTCCTTGTTGATTCCTTCGGTTCTCTTAATGCAACAAGACTTGCAGAACTGTTCAAGGATGACCCGAATTATGTTCCTCTCACTGCGGCTCAAATTCAAGCTCTTGACTCTGTACCTGCTGTTATTGTTGACGAAGATTGGTTCATGATTTATGATAACATGAACGAATTTACTGAACAGTATAATGGCGAAGGTCTGTACTGGAACTACTGGTATCATGTTTGGAAAACGTTCAGCGTTTCTCCTTTCGCAAATGCCGCCGTTTTCGCTCCGGGTGCGCCGGGTATCGCGAGTGTTACAATTTCGCCTGATGAGGCAACTGTTATGCCGGGACAGAGCGTGTTACTTACTGCTAATGTCGTGAGTAATTACTTCGCGAGCAAGGCTGTTAATTGGACGTTTACTGGCGCGGATGAAGATATGGTTAGTATTAGTCCTCTTGGAGTACTTACTGTATCTCCCGAAATCGAAGGTGGCACAACTATTACGGTGACTGCTACGAGTAGATTTGACCCCACAAAGTCTGATACTGCTACTGTTACTGTTTATAATGGATAATTTCGTATAAAATTAAGGGGGAGCGGCTAATAACTACTCCCCTTAAATTTAAATGAAAGGAGATTGTGGATGTATATTTATCCGAATACGGATATTAGAATTTTAAGTAGTGTTCCGTTGAATAATGACTATGATAATGTTATGTATTTTGGCACGTTATCACAACAGACAAATTATTTTCTCGGAAAGACTAAATATACTTTGAGTAATCAGAGTTATCAGAGAAAAGAAAGAGGATGGCTTAAAGTTAATGTACCTCAAAATAATTTGTGGGATTGTTCGTATTTGATGTACAGAAATACGAGTTTCGGAACTAAGTGGTTTTACGCTTTTATTCTTAGTGTTGAATATGTTAATAATGAAACAAGTTTAATTAACTTTGAAATTGATGTAATGCAAACTTGGTTCTTTGATTATACTTTGGAGCCTTGTTTTGTTGAAAGAGAACATAGCGAAACGGATGAATTGTTTGAAAATACTGTCGAAGAAGATATTGGATATGGAAATGAATATAACGTTCAAACAATGAGCTTTTATAATTTAGACCCTACGCGCGTATTATTGATAATTAAAGGTAGACCTAATCCAAGTGACCCAACAGTTTTTGACCCTGTTTTACCTAATAAAATGGGTAATTATTTTGAGGGCATGAGGTATATAAGTTTTGATTTAGAAAATTTAAGTGATTTAGCATTATTAAAAAATACTCTTGTTGAATATGTATCAAGTGGTTTTGAAGATGCTATTGTTAAAATGTGCCAATATCCACGATTTATGGGCTCCATAACAACTGAAACAGAAGAGCAATACTCACAATATGACTATAAATTTAATGTCAATTTAGTAAACATTGATGGGTATATTCCAAAAAATAAAAAATTATTCTGTTATCCATATAATTTCATAACTGTTGAAAATTCCCTTGGAAATGTCGCAATTTTCAAAAACGAAATTTGGAATGATGGTACATTAAATGGCATAGGTAATTTTAGAATTATCGGAACGCCTTTTGGCGTCCCTCAAACACTTTGCTATCCTCACAATTATAGAGATTTAACAGAAGACTATCAAAGCGGCTTGTCTTTAACTATTTCCATTGAATGTGCATGGGTTGGCGATGCATTTCAAGTTTGGCTTGCAAGAAATCAAAAAAATCTTCAAATGGATAAAGATATTGCTAAAACAGAAATATACGCTGGCGCTGGTGTAGCCGCTTTTAGTGCGCTTGTTGGAGCACCACTTATTGCCAAACAAGGCATTAGAATGGGACAAACTGGTATAACTGATTTGGTATCTAATATTAAAAAAGAAATTCAAATAAAAAATACATTATCTGCTGTTCCCGGTCAAGTATATGGGCATATAAATGACGACTCATTAAATTTACAAGCTGATTTACTTGGTTATAGATTCACACAAAATACGATAAGACAAGAATATGCAAGAATTATTGATGAATACTTTTCAAGATTTGGATATGCATGCCATAGAACAAAAGTACCAAACCGAAATGCACGCCAAAATTGGACTTATACAAAAACCATTGGATGTGAAATCAATGCCTCTATTCCCGTTGACGATGCTGTTAAAATTAAACAAATCTACGACCACGGTGTAACCTTCTGGAATAATCCCAATAACATTGGTAATTTCGGAGACTTCACAAACCCTACATATTCGTGAGGTGAACATGGGAAAAGTTAAAAATGCTGAATTCTGGTATTCACAAAAATATAATCAAGCGGGTTTTATGCAATATTACAACCGCTTACTTGCATTATCCACATCTATGTTTGAATGGAAAAATCTACCTGATTCCGTAGACCCTCGTTTTCTTGAACTTTCATTATTTGGTGATGGCTTTTGTGTATTTTTTGAAGATGAAGTTCTTGGTTTCCTTGCGTTACGTTGCGCTATTGGCGGAAGATTAAATGTATATCAAATCCCTATGGTAAGAAGAGCATACGCAAGCAACGGTTATAACAAAGAGCTTGATGAAGAAAATTCCGTAATCATTTGGAACAATGAACTTCACACAAATTCCGCACTTGATGTTGAACAATTTTCAAGAAGACTTTATAATCTTGATAGAATTATTGATATTAACGTTAATGCTCAAAAAACACCTATTTTAATTGCTTGTGATGAAACACAAAGACTTACAATGAAAAATCTCTATATGCAATACGATGGGAATGAACCTGTAATTTATGGCGATAACGCTAATGTGTCTCCTAATTCCATTCAAGTATTGCATACGGATGCACCCTATCACGCACAAGAATTGTATGACTTAAAGACGAGATATTTTAATGAAGCATTGACATTCTTGGGTATTAGTAATATTAGCTTTCAGAAAAAAGAACGAATGGTTAGCGATGAAGTTATAAGAAACATGGGCGGTACTATTGCTAATAGATATTCGAGATTAAATGCAAGAAAACAGGCTTGTAAAGCTATTAACAAAATGTTTGGCGATAAACTTCCTTATGGTGAGATTGACTGTGTTTATAGGGAGGATTATCGTGAAGCTGACGATGAAATTATGTTCAAGGGCGAAACGGAAACCGAAGTGGAATTACAAGAAAAAGAGGGAAGTGTTGGTAGTCCTCTTGCTATTGATTTGAGAACAAATTGATAGGAGGTTATAATGAGCAAATATACTACCGAAATACGATTTTTGTGCGAAAGTTTGACAGGATTAACGGAAAGTAAAGGGTATAACGATACAAGAACAATTATTGATAATGCTAAGGACATTATATTTGATTTTGAATTCCCTATTTTTGATGAAGCATATAGAGGTACGCTTGAAACAAAAATATTAAGACATTATTATACAAGAGAAATTTCCGAGGAAACATATGGACTTTGGAAATTAAAGCTCGAAGATAGAATGAATATTATAATGCCTTATTATAATAAATTGTATGAAAGTGAACTTCTTAAATTTAATCCCCTGTATGATGTTGATTTGACTACAAAACATGAAGGTAGCGATAGTGGTTTTGAAAGCAACGATAGTGAATTGAAGAATAAAAATAAAATGACAGAGAATCGAAATGAAAATGAAGATATAAATGAAAGCAATGTGAAAACGGGCGATAGAAGTAATGAATTAAAGACTGATAATGTTGAGAATAATGCACATACTGGTGATATAACTGATGCTGGCAATGTAAAGAATGATTATCAAGGCGAAACAAGTGATGTCAGTAATACTGAAAGCGCAGAAAAAACAAAACAAAACGGTACTAATTCTAATGATAACAATAGTACACAATGGACGTTATTTAGTGACACACCGCAAGGCGGTTTGAATGGTATTGAAGGCTTTGATGATGACATTCAAAATAATACTTATTTAACAAACGCAACAAAAGTCACAAATACTGCTAATGAACAAGGACAAAATTCTAATACTGGCGAAGCTAATCAATATTCTACTGGTGTTAGCAATGGGAATGAAAGTTTCGTAAACAATGAAACAAGTAATGGTACAAAAACGTTTAACGAAAACAACGAAATAACTGATCGTAGAAATGAGAATGCTAATGAAAATTACAATGAAGTAAACAGCAATGATATTGGTAGAGAAAGAAAAGAAAATAACGAAAGTAATGTCGAGGGAATTGCCACAAGAATTGACAATAGAACAAGCATGACAACAGATGAATATTTACAACACGTTGTTGGAAAATCCGGTGGCGTTAGCTATTCTTCGCTGATTCTTGAATTCCGTGAAACATTCATAAATATTGACGAAATGATTATTGAAGAATTACACGATTTATTCTTCGGCCTTTGGTAATTGAAAGGAGTAAAAATATGCCTAAGAATCCCCATGCAAATTTCAGACCTACCCTTGAAAGTTATAGTGGACAAGGTGCTTTTAGATTTTGGTGTCAAATGGCATTACCGCTAACGTATGATGACAGTTTAAGCTATTATGAGCTGTTGAATAAAGTTGTTACATATCTGAATAATACTATTGAGGATGTTGGAAAAGTTGAAGATAACGTTGCGGCATTGAATGAAGCATACGGTAAACTTGAAGATTATGTTAATACATATTTTGATGAAATTGATATTGAAGCTGAACTGAGAAATGTTTTAGATGCTATGGCAGAAGATGGCAGTCTTGATAGCTTGCTTGACCCTCTTGTTGCGGCGAGACTTGGCGATGTGGTTGCAGAACAAATTAGTGGAGTAGTTGCTAATCAAATTGATGGCGCTGTTAGTGAACAAATTGGTGGTGCTGTACTTGAAAATTTACCTGCGGTTGTGCCTGATGCTGTTAACGAATGGCTTGATAATAATGTAACACCTACTACGCCTATTGTTGATAAAACACTTATTATTAGTGGTGCGGCGGCTGATGCAAAAGTGACTGGCGATAGAATTACTGATTTAAAAAACGCTTTTAGCAGTGCTTTTGATTATGAGTATTCAAAAAATAGATTCAATGGCACTATGACAGCAGGAGGGCTTATTGTACAGACTACAGGTGCGGTGTCAGAAGCCTCAACGCATTCCTATAGCGATTGGATAGATATATCGAATCATGGTACGGAAAATGTGGTGTTCTCAAACACACCAAGCACATCTGCTACGTATACCAATCTGCGCTATGCTTTTTATGATGCAAGTAAGACGTTTATATCCGGTGGAATTGCTCCGACAAAAGAAAACGATACAACATTAAACAGAGATTATGCGGTTATAACAACACCTGCAAATGCTGCGTATATGCGTTTTTCCGTTCCGACTTCATGGTTAAGCGCAACGGATAAAGTACAGATTGAGTATGGACAGATAACTAACTACTCAGAATATAAAGGCGATATTCCAATATTAAAAAACGCTTCACTTGAGAACAATTCTGTTTTTAGAAACAGTCAAGAACGATTCTTTTCAAAAAACAGGAATAATGGGATCACTTACGCAGGCGGATTTATCAATCAGTTTAACGGAAATGTTGATAGTCAATCTACTTCAACATATAGCGATTGGATCGACATATCCAATCATGCTGACAGCGATGTGGTTATTTCAGCAAGTGCAAACACTTCGTGGAGTTACGCAAATCTGCGATGGGCATTTTACGACGCTGATAAAGCGTTCATTTCCGGTGGAATCGCTCCTATGAAAAACACAGATACAGACCTCAATAGGGATTACGGCATAATTGCCGCACCATCAAATGCGGCTTATATGAGATTCAGCCAGCCTACAGGATGGTTCAATGCGGTATCAGACATACAAATCGAGTATGATACACCAACAGAATATACCAGATATGTTGACGATATATCTGCGCTTGAAGTCAGCGATCAGCTAATAATACCCAAAAGCATGACCTATGGAATAAGTCCATCGCGGGCAAAAGCAGATGCATTCTCAAATGACGAAACACTCATTGTTGAAAGCAATAGCGTAATGAAAAATCAGAACATATCATTCTTCGGAAAGATAAGCGGCTCATTTGGTTCTGTTGCTGTTGGTCATGGACAGGGTAGTTATGGATATTACATAACTGTTGATGGGGAAAAAATGAGCTATTGCTCTAATGGTTCTGTAGGTTCATCGGTCGCTCATGGTCTGACTATAGAAGAATTTATAGGTGTTACTGTCGAGGTAGATGTTGCTCTTAATGTAACAGTGACCATCACTACCAAAGGCGGATACTTCAAAAAAACAGTACAGATCAATTCTTCTTGGAGAGGAAATGTATTTGCAACAAGCACAAACACATCATTTACAGATGCGGTTCTGTCATGGAACAGTGACGATTATAAATGTCCTCTATGGGCATTTGGTGATAGTTACTTTACGCTTTATTCGCCTGCAAGATGGCCATATTATGTTGCAAGAGAATGGGGTTATAATAACATTCTTCTCAATGCTTATCCCGGCGAGGATTCCGCGGGCGGTTATGCAGACCTTATAAATGCCTTGAAACATGGCACTCCGAAGTATTTGTTGTGGTGCCTTGGCATGAACGATAAAGACCAAGCAAGCGCACCAAATGCAACATGGCTGAGTAAGGTGGAGTCAATCATTGAGATTTGCAAGCAAAAGAACATTACTCTAATCCTTTGCACTATACCGACTGTCACAAGCGCATCGACCAAAAATACAGAGAAAAACGCATGGATCAAAAACAGCGGAATCAGATATGTTGACCTTGCGGATGCAATAGCGGATGTAGATGGATGGCTGTCAAGTGATGGCACACATCCGAGTGAGATCGGTGGAAGATTTATAGCATTAAAAATGCTCGCGGATGTTCCCGAACTTATGCAAGGGAAATAGACCTTTAAGTTAGTAACTATATCTATAAAGGGTACAAGAATTTACTTGTACCCTTTTGGCTTTTAATATAAATTTTAATATATGTGGTACTATTTAAATAAAATTCCTGTACTATTGAAAGTGCAAATGTAGTACGCGTTTGTCAGATGCCTATATT
>Ga0247608_10002734_pt1 | contig 21474 bp, 17 predicted proteins | sample 176DNAGHGlowgp2_FD_193490 | JGI IMG/M metagenome (GOLD analysis project Ga0247608, IMG submission 193490) | Sheep rumen microbial communities from Palmerston North, Manawatu-Wanganui, New Zealand - 1766 DNA GHGlow gp2 | ecosystem: Host-associated > Mammals > Digestive system > Stomach > Rumen ...
GGATGCAGAAGGAGCCTACTTCTTCAACAAATACATCGGCGTCGGCGGTCGTCTGAGAGTGAGAGCCCAGTCTGCCAAAGACTTCGGAGACTTTACCGACTATGCTGCATGGGAGGATATGTATGCCTGGGAAGGCTTGCGGACAACCTATCAGACACTTAAACCTGAAGACTACCCCGCTACTAGTACTGAAATCGAGAACTGGGTTACTTATATGAACAAGATCGGTTATGACACGAATTCAGAGACTGCATGGAATGCCAATGCCCCCGTCACAGACATCTATGGCACCGTGAAGAGCGACCATATTACCGAGTTTACGGGTAGTGTAGGTGTGTACTTCAACCTCCCGCTCAGCAGTCACTTCGCCCTGGGCACCAAGGCCTTGATTGGTCGCTCTATCACCCAGGAGCTTGACATCGACGGCCATGCAGAAGGTAACAAGAAGGATATCAGCTACTCGATGACACTTGACAACAGGCCAAACCAGCAGATAGACGGCGACCCATCCTTGTCGATCAACAATCTGGAGTATCCTAACAATACAGGTGAGAAATGGACTGAAGATTGGGAATACCTGACAATCGGTGCCGAATCATCGACGTCGTTTGGCACAGGTATCTCGCTGACGTATAAGTACAAGTCTAACTTCTCATGGCGTCTGTTCTGCGACTACGACTACACCCGAAAGAACTTCACAGCGAAATACGACCCCTTCCACTTTATGGAGAAAGGTGTGACAAGTGGCGCAAACGTATTAATGGAAACCGTAGGCGACTATGCCGACGGCCTAGGATTTGAAGCCAGGGAATACAAGATGAAAAAGCACATGAATTATGTGACCCTGGGCCTTTCGTTCCTCGTAAATCTATAACTTTATAATAACTGAAGAAATGAAAAGAAGTAAACTATGGATGCTTGCTGCCATCTTCACTATCTGCAGCACAGTGGCTGTCGTTACGGCCTGTAAAGAAGCTAATGCCCAGAGCGACAATCCCGTTACTTCAGTACAGTCTACCGAACTGATTCGCACCAGCCAGAGTTGGGACGGTGTAGAGTTACCAGACTATTTACAGGGACGCCCCGAACTGGTGGCCGTGAAATATGAGTTCCCTGCTGGTCAGAAGCTGGGCTGGCATCATCACCCCGTAATGAACTACGGCATTCTGGTGCAGGGTGAACTGACCATCATCGGACAGGACGGTAAGGAGAAGACCGTGCATGAGGGCGAGGCAGTCGTAGAGATGGTAAATACCATCCACCACGGCGAGAACCGAGGCTCTAAGCCTGTCATTCTCTACATGTTCTATCTCTCGCAGAAGGATCTGCCCTTGGCTGTGCAGCACCCGGAAATCCCGCTAGAGTAGGAATTGAAGTCAGGAAAAGAAATCCCCGCCATGTAGCGGGGATTTCTTTTATCCAATAATCAAGAATAGCGAGACTATTTCAGCATTTTCTTGCCCTCTTTAATATATACACCGTTGGTAGGCTCATCTGAGATACGCTGGCCTTTGAGGTTGTAGATAGCTGCTTTCTTAGAACCAGCACCAGCTCGTGTAGGTGCATTGATGTCCGTCAGCAACTCATCGTAAGCAGCAATGCGGTCCTCAAAACGGGCTTCAAGATCAGAGAGTTTGTAGAGACCATCTTCGTTAGCCGTCAAGCCCTCAAGAGCTACCGGGAACACCATTGGGGGATTCTCAAGCATGAGCAAGGGCATCTGGCGCAACTGATCAATACGCTGATAGACGAGATTGATGGCGGCATACTGACTGCCGTCGGCTCCCTCCCATTTCTCAAAGACAAGCTTGGAACCGATGGGTGTCTTCGACTCGATGGCTTGAGGAAGCGTATATTCCGCCAATCCCAGCGCAGCGAGCACACTGCCGAGATTTGAATCATGTCCGCATAGGAAAGTGAACAGTCGCCCCTCTGTCTTCAGCTCTTCGAGGATTGTCTGTAGCAGTGGATGCGCCACATTTATAGCCACTAAGGGGGCAGTAAAAAGGATATCGCCATAATAATCCTTCACGGCAGATATCTTCTCCCAATCGCTGAGCGACAGCTGATGGCCAAAAGCAGCCTTCAGCTCATCGGACTCTTCATAATATTGCAATACGAGGGCATCACTGGCGCTACAAGCCGTCTTGAGCGAGCCTGTCATACTTGGCTCTTTATTCAGTTCAAGAAGAATATTGGTATCGTCAGTCTTGAAGCCACTGAACTCACCAGCCTGCCAGGCTGCGCTCTGCTCCACATCGAGCACATCCTGCAAGAGTGCATAGTTCTCAGCCAACTTATCGCCAATACCCTCTAGAGAGCCGTTACCGAATAGGTCGGCAATCTGCTGGCGGGCTCTTGCACAATAGTCATCGCTCGCAACAGTTAGCTGGGGCGTAAAAACAGGGTCCATTGTATTCAGGTCATAGTGGTGCTCAATCTCCACATCGGCCACAGGGAGCATACCGCTGGAGAAATACTGCGCCGTGGCGATAGTGCGCTGCATGGAGTTAGCATAGAAGCGCATTGAGCCTGCAGCAGGCAGATGGTTCTCGTCCATAAGTCCCTCGCTGACAAGCCACTTGCGGAAGAACTGGCCCATCTCCGTCTCAAGCACACCGCCACGTAATGACAGTTCGCTCTTGCCTGAAGACCAATGGAACCACTCATGGGGCGTAAGACGCCCCAAGGCTGACTCTGGCCCCGACAATGGTGAACGGATATTGTGACGACTCAAAACGACAGCCTCCTTCAACGTATAACGACTGTGGAAGTCGGCTGTTCTTTCAATCTGTGCCTCAGCACTTAACCCGCTGCCTATAAGAATAGCAGCAAGAATCCATCGATAACTCCTGTTCATATTCATTAGTCTTTAAATGCGTCCATAATTGCCGTTGGGCGATGATTGCGGAAAGCGCCTAGCCGATATTGCCCCTCAGCCTCTGGTGCCCAGTAGAATACGCCCTTGCAATGCCCGTCAGTCTGAGTGCGGGCTGCGCTGATAAGGCGTTTCAGCCACTTCTTACCTGCTTCGGGATGATCGGCATCGTAACCAGTCTCCACGATCATCAGCGGCGTCTGATAGGTCTTATAGAGGGCATTGATATTGGCGATGGCTTTGGTCAGCGTCTCGTCCTCGTCTTTCGTCAGCTTCGCATCAATATCCCAATAGGGATAGACACTCAAGCCAATCATATCCCACTTCGCACCATATTGCTTCAGTCCGTCGAAGATAAACTGATAGCGCTTCAGATCGCAGGCAGCATCGAGGTGTACGATACAGACGGCTTGTGGATAGATCTCCTTCACGGCATCGTAGCCAGCTTGGGTAAGTCCTGCATAGTGCTGCATCTGCTCTTCGGCACGCGCCATCGGCCATAGGAAGCCGTGCGTCGTCTCATTGCCCACCTGCACCCACTTCACATCGATGCCGTTATCCTTCAAGAGCTGGAGAGTCTCCCTCGTATGCTGGGCCAGAGCCTTACGCATCTGCTCATAATTCATCTGCTGCCAAGCTTTGGGGATATTCTGCTTGGCAGGATCAGCCCACCAGTCGCTGTAATGAAAGTCAATCATGATAGCCATTCCCTGCGCTTTGGCACGAAGGGCCAGCTTCAGGACATCCTCCTTACTCGAAAAACCGTCTTTAGGATTTACCCAAACACGGAACCTGGCTGCATTCAGGCCGTATTCACGCATCAGGACGGTATTCTCACGAGGCTCACCCTGCGCATTGTAGAGTTGCACCCCTCGGGCCTCGAGTTCCGAAGTGCCGCTGATGTCGGCTCCCAGCCAGAAGGCATCATCGCCGGCAAGTACCTCGAGTGCTTTCTTCACCATCGCACTCTGCTCGTTGAATACAGAGAAATATTCGCTCATATCCCAAAGGTCACGAGCTATCAGCGCCTTTAGCTGCACACGGAGATAGGGCAGTGTCTTTGCCTTTTCAGCCTCATCGCGGGGCTTTACATCCTGCTTTTCCCCCTCGGCGACAACGGCATCAATCAAAGCCTGCGGAACCTCATAGTTGGCCTTGAAATCGGCAAACGATGTCCAGCGGCCCTGCAGTTCCTTTCGATGATTATCCACATAACGGAGGTTCTGCTGGATGACGATGCCCTTGGCTGCCAGTTCACGATGGTATTTGGTATAAAGGGTTGTATCGAGAGGCACAAACTCATCAGGCATGATACCACCGCCACCATAGACGACACGATGCTTGCGCAGCGTTTCATATTTCAGGGAATCAGCGAAGTGCACGCTGTCGGCATTGGTCAGTTCACCACTCTTCAAGCGGTTCAGCATATCCATCGCATAGTCCTTATTGCCACCTTTGGTATAAGGCTTCTGTATACAACGGCCTGAGGGTGTATAATAATGGGCTATCGTGAGCCGGATCATCGAACCGTCAGGCAGATCGATAGGACGCTGGACAAGACCCTTTCCGAAAGTACGGCGGCCAACGACAACACCACGATCCTGATCCTGAATGGCCCCTGTGACAATCTCTGCGGCAGAAGCCGTATAGCCATCGACAAGAACCACGACTTTACCTGTCTGGAAAGCCCCACCGCCATTGGCAGTATATTCTGTGCGAGGCACTCTCCTACCCTCTGTATAGACGATAAGGTCGTCCTTCTGCAAGAACTCCTCGGCGATATCGACAGCTGCCTTCAGATATCCGCCGCCATTTTCCTGCAGATCGAGAATGAGATCAGTCATTCCCTGCTCACGCAACTTATCCAGACTCTCCAAGAACTCCTGATGAGTCGTGGCGCCAAAGTTACCAATACGGATATAGCCGATGCCTGGGCGAATCATATAAGTGGCATCAATAGACTTGACGGGAATCTTATCACGGACAACAGTAAACTTCAGCATATCCTTGATGCCCTGACGCACGACACCCAGATGAACAGTCGTACCCTTCGGGCCACGCAGACGCTTCATGATCTCCTCCTTCGCCATCTTGACACCAGCGATAGCTGTATCATTTACCAAGACGATACGATCGCCTGCCAGGATGCCCACTTTCTCAGAAGGCCCATTCGTAACAGGCTGGATAACGAGCAGGGTGTCCTCGATCATATTAAACTGCACACCAATTCCCTCGAAATTTCCATTCAGAGGCTCATTGAGGCTTTTCACTTCCTTTGGCGTGAGATAGCTGGAATGCGGATCGAGCTTATCCAACATGCCCCGAATAGCATCTTCCACCAGTTTCTTCTCGTCAACACTATCCACATAGAGATTGGTAATGGCCATCTCTGTAAACTGTAGTTTGCGCAATGACGAATCATCACCATTGCCAACACGGAACTGAGCCGATCCAAGGAGGCTCTGGCACAGCATTGCCGCCATCAAGGCGGTCTTCTTTATATCAATCATAAACATCTTCTTCCGGACGGTCTTCCTCGACTACCAAGTTATCAATAATGAAGTTCTGACGCTCCATCGTATTCTTTCCCATATAGTACTCCAAGAGTTTCTGCACCTGATCGTTCTTATGAAGGGTGACCTGCTCCAGACGCATATCAGGACCTATGAAGCCCGCAAACTCATCAGGTGAAATCTCGCCAAGACCTTTAAATCGGGTAATTTCAGGATCAGGTCCCAGCTCACTAATAGCAGCCTGGCGCTCCTCTTCACTATAGCAGTAACGGGTGATGAAATCGCCCTTCTTATCCGATTTGGCATCCGCTTCGGCAATCGCTTTCTTATTCTTGATCTTCGTACGACGGTTACGAACACGGAACAGTGGCGTCTGCAAGACATATACGTGGCCCTTCTTGATCAGTTCGGGGAAGAACTGCAGGAAGAAGGTAATGATGAGCAGACGGATATGCATACCATCGACATCGGCATCGGTAGCCACAATCACCTTATTATAACGCAGCGAATCGAGACCCTCCTCAATGTCGAGGGCAGCCTGTAGCAGATTGAACTCCTCGTTCTCATAGACCACCTTCTTAGTCAAGCCGAATGAGTTGAGCGGTTTGCCTCGCAGCGAGAATACGGCCTGGGTGTTCACGTCGCGGCTCTTGGTGATGCTGCCGCTGGCAGAGTCTCCCTCCGTAATGAAGATACACGACTCTTCCTTGCGGTCGTTCTTCTCATCGCTGAAATGGATACGGCAGTCGCGCAACTTACGGTTGTGGAGATTGGCCTTCTTGGCACGTTCACGGGCCAGCTTTGTCACACCAGCCATCGCCTTACGCTCACGCTCGCTTTCCTTGATCTTGGTTTCTAGAGCCTCAGCCACATCCTGATGGATATGCAGGTAGTTGTCGACTTCTTGCTTGATGAAATCGCCAACATACTTGTTGATGCTCACCCCGCCAGGAGACATCGGCAGAGAGCCCAACTTGATCTTCGTCTGACTCTCAAAGACCGGTTCTTCTACATTGATGGCTATCGCAGCCACGATACCAGTACGAATGTCGCCGTACTCATATTTCCCGAAATAGTCACGGATGGTTCGAGCGATATGCTCCTTGAAGGCACTCTGATGGGTACCACCCTGCGTGGTGTGCTGACCATTAACAAAGGAATAGTACTCCTCGCCATACTGATTGGCATGGGTAAAGGCAATCTCGATATCCTCACCCTGCAGATGGATGATGGGGTAAAGCGCCTCGTTGGTCATACGGTCTTTCAGCAAATCCTCCAGTCCATGACGGGAGAGGATACGTCGACCATTATACATGATGGTCAGTCCGATATTCAGATAGGTATAGTTGCGGAGCATATTCTCCACTATCTCATCATGAAACTTGTAGTCCTTGAAGAGTTTGGCATCGTTGTCGGGCTCGAAGAAGATGTATGTGCCGTTCTCGTCCTGAGAGTCCTCCGTCACATCGCTGGTTATAACGCCTTTCTCGAAAGTGGCCCTTCTGACTTTGCCGTCACGGTAGCTCCGTACCTCAAAGTGAGAACTCAGCGCATTAACAGCTTTCACACCAACACCATTCAGACCTACGGATTTCTTGAAGGCCTTTGAGTCGTACTTACCGCCTGTATTCAGGACAGAAACGGCCTCGATCATCTTTCCCTGAGGAATACCACGACCATAGTCGCGGACAGAGACACGCAGATTATCCTCAATGTTAATCTCCAGACGGTCGCCTGCCTTCATCTTGAACTCATCGATGGAATTGTCGATGACTTCCTTCAACAACACATAGATACCATCTTCAGGCAACGACCCGTCACCCAAACGGCCAATGTACATACCAGGACGAGTACGTACATGTTCCATATCACTCAGATGACGAATATTCTCGTCGCCATACTGCACTTGCTCGTCAGCATTCTCAACTAGGTTATTATCTTCTATCATAGATTCTTTTTGTTGCAATATAGATTGGGAACATCATATTCGTTGCAAAGATAAGGAAAAAGAGGCAAAAAACAAAATTATTAAGATTTTTTTCGGCAAATAAGAAGCTGATGGCCTTGATTTGCCACCGTTGTAGCAAAAATGAAAACATCACCGCCATCCTTTATATTCAGGCGCTTGCGCAAATCAGCTACAGACAATGGGAAATTCCTTACGGCAATGTTTGCTTTCGCGATGCCTGCCAAGGCCAGTTTCATTTCCCGCTTGTTCATGGAAGTCATCTGCTCGACAACGAAGCACCTGCCTGGGAAATCCGGAATCTCCCTGTCAGCCACAAACAGATGGCTATTGTCATCAAGCTGTGCCAACTGATACCTTTCGGATATCTCCCCAAAACAGCCCGCCTTCATCAGCGAGGCATTCGGCTCATAAAGGAAACAAGGTTTCGTAATACGAGAACAGATAAGAGCCTGTTTGGTCTGACCCGCCTGATAATCAAACACGTCATCGTTGTTGACACAATAGATATGAAGGGGCTTCTCATTCTTTGTAACGATCAACAGCAGTTCCTTACACTCGTTTGCCACAGACAGGATATGGACCTCGTTTACAAAGACTTGACGCCCACCTATTGATTGAAGGTCCTCTACAGCCTTCCGCCAGTCGAGCATCGGCGACAGCTTCAGCATCACTCTATCAGCCTTTTGTGTCATCTCGCCGATCAGTTCCAGCACATTCGGCTCACAGTCGGAGATGTCATAAGTCCGTCCACCATGGGCATCCCTACGGGCAGGATCTATAAACAGCAAGTCGGCATGTCCCATCTGATGAAGATAGGCAATGCCATCACCACAGACGACTTCTATCTGACTTAATCCCAGTTGTTTATGATTCTGCGCTGCTATCTGGCAGAGGCGTTCCTGTCGCTCTACGGAGGCTACCCGCCGAAAACCTTCAGCAATAAAGGCCGTATCTACCCCAAAACCTGCTGTCAGATCGACAAACAGTTCACCTTTTCCTGCAATGCCAGCCTTATATCTCGCCGTCTGTTCGCTCGAACATTGTTCCATAGAGAGATGAGGCGGATAGATCATCCCGTCCTTGACAGCCCAAGAGGGGATTTTGATACGCGCTTTCTGGCGCCCGGCTATCTGTTCCAAAGCATACATCAGGTCTACCTCGGGATTCTTGAGTTTCCGAAGTGCCAACTGACGGACATCAGCCTCAGCATGTTCACGGATAAAATCGAGCGTCGCCTGGTTCATGTGCCTATCTTCCTCCCGTCAGCCAACTACAAAGCGTAGGCATAAAACGCTTCAAGAACAGATATAGCCCTATGCACACAAAGGCTGTGATAAAGGGAACGGTAAGATACAACCCCAATAAGGCATAAGGGCTATCGGGGAGATGAAGAACCAGAAACAGAACCTTCGCCAATTCAAAGATAATCATTGTATGCAAGGCAAAAATGAAGAAACTGCTGTTTGCCAATGTATCATTCACTTTTACCTTACCCTTCTCCAGCAAATAGGAAGCAATCACCATGAGGGATACAATGCCGATAAACGGTTCCAGTCCACCCATCAGAAGACTGACAGACGTACCATAGGTTGCCAAATCAATGATGGAAACCAGGATAAAGACAAGCGGTGCAAACCAGACCTTGCGGAAACGCTCTATCACATCCACCTTATTGATACTATAATAAGCCCCCCAAGAGAAAAATAGTGCAGGCGCCATGAACTGGTTTGCATAGCCAGGAAGATGAACAAACAGGTAAAAGACCGCCATCACCAACAGGAGCCAAACACGCAACTTCTTAATCAGCCAATACAAAACAGGCGAAATCAGAACCAGCACCATCAGGTCGCGGATATACCACAAAGGCCCGTTAATCGGTATGGCAGGGTTTACCAGATTCACCTCTGGTGCCAAGAACAATCCACGACTATTGTCATAGAAACAATTGATAAAGCCCCATATAGTCAGATTCAGCTTCACGCCATCGGCATTGGAGAACAAAGACGACAGGCCCGGCACGAAAATCTTGGCAGTCCATAGAATCGCTATCAGGTTCCACAAGATATAAGGCACCAGCAGCGTCCTGACCCTGCGGCGAAGCTTCTTCTTATAGGCTTCAAGGCAGAATTCCGTCTTGTAAAAGAACAGAAGCCCTGAAAACCAGAAGAACATGGGAACGCTGACAGCAGACAAGATGCCACTACAGAACACATTCAAATAGAAAAACCAGGCAGGCGCATCGGCACCATATTTCACCCCGTGAATGGACAAGCCCGTCTTCGCCAGATAAAAGTGAACATAGAGAATCCCTATGATAAGTGGAAACCTCAGGAAATTAATCGATTGCGACAATAGTTTATCGTTTGTCATATCATGGAAACAATTTTATGGCACGTGCCACGCTTCCCGCTTTGAGCAGGCGCAGCCGTGCCTCTTCATAATCCAAGCCCTGAATCTCCATCAGCATACGAGCACCACGATCAATCAGTTTCTCACTCTTCAGTTGCATCTTCACCATGCGATTACCTTTCACACGGCCCAGTCTGATCATCAAAGAGGTAGAGATCATGTTCAACACCATCTTCTGAGCCGTGCCGCTCTTCATGCGACTTGACCCCGTCACAAATTCCGGGCCAACGATTGTCTCAATGGGGAAATCAACAACCTGAGCCAACGGCGTGTTGTAATTACTGGTGATACAGCCCGTAAGCAGTCCGTTCTGCCTGGCTATCGTGACAGCTCCCACCACATAAGGCGTCGTACCAGAGGCGGCAATACCCAAAACGGTATCATTAGCAGTAGGCTGATAAGCCTGCAGGTCTTTCCAACCTTGTTCAACATTATCCTCAGCCTTCTCGATAGCCTGACGGAGTGCTTTGTCTCCACCTGCCATAATGCCTGTAACCCACGTATCGGGCACCCCAAAGGTCGGAGGCAGTTCACTGGCATCGAGCACGCCAAGCCGACCACTGGTGCCTGCACCAATATAAAACAGTCTGCCGCCTCGTTTCATCCGTTGCTCCAAAGTTTCAACAAAGGCCTGTATTTGGGGAACAGCCTGCCTCACAGCCGCTGCCACACGACAGTCCTCTTCATTGATGTGCCGCAAAAGTTCCGATACCGACATCTGTTCCAGATGGTCGTAATGGGAAGGTTGCTCCGTTATCTTGTCTTTTATATCCATTATTCCCAGCACTCTAATTCTTTTTCCAACTCGGGTATCTGACTACGGTGAAAGACAGGTTCCTTGATACCCTGCCGCCGCTGATGGCGATAATCGTCGAGCAAGCGGAATGCATAACGCCCTAAAAGTACGATAGCCGTGAGGTTGCAAGCCGTCAGGAAAGCCATAAAGAAATCAACGATGTTCCAAACCAGTTCAAAACTCGCCATAGCACCAAAGACCACCATCACACCAGCAGAGAAAATGCGATAGACAGTCATCACCGTTGTATTTGACGTGATGAACCGGATATTAGCCTCACCATAATAGTAATTGCCGATGATGCTGGAGAAAGCGAAGAGCAAGATGGCAATCGCCACAAACACAGGACCAGCAGCACCAACCTCACTCTGCAAAGCCGACTGCGTCAGGGCAATACCGTTTAATTCCGGTACACTATAAAGGCCGCTGATAAGGATAATAAAGGCTGTGCAAGAACAAACCAACAGCGTATCGGTAAAGACACCCAGTGCCTGAATCAGTCCTTGTTTGACAGGATGCGTTACTGCTGCTGTAGCTGCCACGTTTGGTGCACTACCCTCACCCGCCTCATTCGAGAAGAGGCCACGCTTCACGCCGTTCATGATCGTTGCCCCAATACCACCTCCAGCAATCTGCTGGATACCAAACGCATCGAGCACGATCACCTTGAAGATATGGGGAATCAGCCCGAAGTTCATCACGATAATCACAATGGCGAGCACCAGATAGCCAATAGCCATCAGCGGCACTAAGACTGCGCTGACATGAGCTATGCGCTGGATGCCACCAAAGACGATGAACAAGGCTAAGGCTGCCAACACCGCACCAACCCATAAAGGAGACCATCCGAAGGCTTCCTGCATCGCCCCACAAATGGTGTTTGCCTGAATAGAGTTGTTTGACAATCCGAACTGACAGGTGATCAGGATGGCAAACAAGATGGCCATCCAGCGCTGGTGCAGTCCTCGTTGGATATAATAGGCAGGACCGCCGATAAACGAGTCCTTGTGCTTCTGCTTGAACAACTGTGCCAACGTTGACTCCACGAATGCTGTTGCAGAGCCGATGAGGGCAATGACCCACATCCAGAATACGGCTCCAGGTCCTCCGATGGCTATCGCCGAGGCTACACCAGCCAGATTACCAGTTCCCACACGAGTGGCTACTGAGACAGCAAACGCCTGAAACGAAGATATATGCTTACTCTTGACCCCTTCGCACTGTTCCTTAACTTGTTCCTCAACCGTATCAACAGCCGAATCAGTCAACAGACGCAGCATCTCTCCTACCATGCGGAACTGGACGAAACGGGTCTTAAAGGTAAACCAGACGCCACAGCCCACCAGTACGAAGATCAGCACATAGCCCCATACCGCATCATTGACTTGCGTTATCAGCGCATTCAGGTCCATCGTCTCTGCTCTACTTATTTAGAATCTGTTCAGCATGATCTTTGGTCTTCACCTGCTTGCCAGCGAAGATCTGTTCGATGACACCTTCCTCATTGATAATGAAAGTGGTACGGATAGTGCCCATCGTCTTCTTGCCATACATCGTCTTCTCGCCCCAGGCACCCATCGCCTCCATCAATGTCTTGTCTACATCAGCTATCAACGGGAAGGGCAGTTCGTGCTTCTCCTTGAACTTCACGTGAGAAGCGGCAGAATCCTTACTCACGCCAACCACCTCGTAGCCTGAACCCTGAAGCTCGCTGTAGTGATCTCTCAAACTACAAGCCTCAGCAGTACAGCCGCTGGTATTGTCCTTCGGATAGAAGTAAAGCACCAGCTTACGTCCACGATAATCACTCAGACGGATTTCCCGTCCCTGCTCGTCCTTGCCCAATATTTCAGGCGCCTTATCTCCAATATTCATAATCGTTTGGGGTTAAATAATATCGCAAAGGTAGTGCAAATTGGTCGAATCACCAAATATATTACGATTTTTATGAAAAGTTTTATCCAAGGAAGAAGAGACTGACACCAATAACCGAGATGAAAGCACCAACGACAGCGCGCCAGGTAATCTTCTCATGGAAGAGCCAATACGACGGCAACAAGATGATGATTGGCGTCATGGCCATCAGCGTAGAGGCGATGCCTGCTGCCGTGTACTGCACAGCCATCAGTGAGAAGCCAACACCCACAAAGGGGCCGAATATGGTGGTCGCAGTAGCAACAGAAAGTCCCTTTTTATCGTGCATGGCCTCACGTAAAGGCTCCATTCCATCGCGGAAATACAATAATAAGGTAAAGCCGATGATGCCTGCGATGCAACGATAGAAATTCGCACTGAAGGGTACCAGCCACTCAGGCATAGAGGCAGAAACCTCATAATGATCCATCCCTATCTTGCTCAGCACCAATCCTACTCCTTGACACAAAGCGGCTCCAATCGCATAAAGGACACCGTTAAGGGGTAATTTAAGCGATACCTTATGATGCTCGCCTCGCCCAAGCACAGAAATGCCGATACCGAAGAGTGTCACCAACATCGCTACAATACTCATCAACGTCATCTGCTGCCCCAGCGTCACCCATGCCATCAAGGCTGCCGCCAACGGAGCCAGCGTCATGAAGAGTTGCCCGTAGCGCGAACCTATTATTATATAGCACTGAAAGAGACAGAAGTCGCCAATGACATAGCCCACGACTCCTGACAGCAACATCCAGCCAGCAGCCTCTGCCGAAGCCCCCGCTGGCATTGGAGAACCTGTGACCACAACAAATAGCACCAGCGAAAACACCAGCGCCAGCGCCATTCGCAGCACGTTGAGCGTCAAATTGCCTAGCCGCTTCGAGCCAAACTCACTTAGCAGCGCAGTAGCCGTCCACGAGAAGGCTACGCCTATCGATATCAGTTCGCCTAAATACATCATCGTTTAGTTGACGGGTGCAAAGTTAATAAAAAAAGACGAAAACATCGCGGAAAGCAGAAAGAAATGTGTATCTTTGCAGCAGAATGACAGGACCAACAACAGAACGGCAGCGCCACGTGATACTCGACGCACTACGTGGATTGGCTTTGATGGGGATAGCCTTGGCTAACTTCCCCGAGTTCGCGTTGTGGACATTCCTGAGCAGCGAACAACAGGCTGCGATGCCTACCGCCTGTATCGATGAAATCGTAAGATTCCTGCAATATTTGGTTGTTGACGGTAAGTTCTATTCCATATTCTCAATACTCTTCGGCATCGGCTTCTCGCTGATCATGGAGCGTCATGGACTCAGACTCTTCGTGCGAAGGATGCTAATACTAGTCATCATCGGATTCCTGCATCTGATGTTTATCTGGAGCGGCGATATCCTGCTACTCTATGCCGTTGGCGGACTGTTGCTGACGTTGATGATAGGTTTATCCGACAAATCGTTGCTCTTACTCGCCTTATCGCTGATTCTGATTCCCGTGGGACTCGATGCACTTATAGAGTTTGGCGGCTTCAACTTTCCGGAACCTTTCTATCAGGCTTGGTGGAATAAGGCTAAGACGCTGGGTATCAATGAGGCGAATTTTGCCTCTTGGCTGCGCAATGCCAATAGTTACGGACAGATGTTCGCTTTCTTGATTCAAGGTGCCTATGAGCGATTATGGGAATTCGTTGAGGGCCATCGCCTGCCAAAGGTTGTAGGCTTGTTTATCCTAGGTTATCTTGCCAGCAAGCATCGGCTGTATACACGTTTACAGGATTTGCCCTTGCGGAAGGCTCTATATTGGAATGTGTCCATAGGTCTGCCTACATCATTATTATATGCCTGGAGTGCTACGAGTGGACATCCTTGGGGACTTACTGTCCATTCGCTGCTTTATGCCGTGAGTGTGATTCCTCTGGCCATCGTATTCATAATAGGTATATGCCTGCTCTATCTGCAGAGCCCCAAGTCTGTGGTGTTCCGATGGCTAGCTGCCCCAGGGCGTATGGCACTCAGTTGCTATATTTCCCATTCGCTCATTGGCGTTCTGCTGTTCTATGGTCTAGGATTCGGTCTTGGCACAAGTCTTGGCCTCGTCTATATAGAATTGATAGCCCTTGTGGTATTCTTCATTCAGATTATAGTGTGCCGCATCTGGCTCAACTATTTCCGCTTCGGGCCGCTGGAATGGCTTTGGCGGATGCTCACCTACGGACATTATTTCCCCATAATAAAATAAAGTAATTGGAAATGAAGAAAATCGGATTATTGCCTCGCATCATCATCGCGATAATAATAGGTATACTCTTGGGAAACGTGCTGCCAGAAATGTGGGTGCGCGTTTTTGTGACATTCAACTATGTATTCAGTCAGTTCCTGGGCTTTCTGATCCCACTCATTATCATCGGACTGGTTACCCCTGCCATAGCTGACATCGGAAAGGCAGCAGGCCGTCTGTTGCTCCTGACAGTAGGACTGGCTTACGCAGACACCATCATAGCCGGATTGTTGGCTTATACTACAGGCTCGTCGCTCTTTCCTATGCTAATAGGCAGCGAGGCCTCAGTAGCAATTGAGAAAGCTGATACGCTGCAGCCCTACTTCCAACTGAATATTCCTGCCATTCTCGACGTGATGGCGGCGCTGGTGAGTTCCTTCGTAGTAGGCATCGGCATTGCATATACCAAATCTCCGACGCTGAAGCAAGGGTTTACAGAGTTCCGTACCATCATCGAGAAGACGATCCAGGTGACCATCATCCCACTTCTTCCACTCTACATCTTCGGTATCTTCCTCGGCATGACGTTTACGGGCGAGGCTTATCATATCATCCTGGTATTTGCCAAGATCATTTGCATCATCTTCATGCTGCATATCGTCATTCTCGTGTATGAATTCCTGATTGCCGGCGGCCTTTCCAGGAAAAATCCAATACGCTTGCTGGCGAATATGATGCCAGCCTATTTCACCGCTTTAGGCACTTCGTCGAGTGCTGCTACCATACCCGTCACCCTGCGACAGACGAAAAAGAACGGTGTAAACGATGAGATTGCAAGTTTTTGCGTACCGCTCTGTGCCACGATCCACATTGCCGGCTCGATGATGAAGATTACCTGCTGCGCTCTCACCGTCTGCCTCATCAGTGGACTACCTCACAATTTGCCGCTCTTCCTCCACTTCATTCTGCTTCTGGGTGTCTGCATGGTGGCGGCCCCTGGTGTGCCAGGCGGAGCAGCGATGGCGGCACTGGGTCCTTTGGCTGGTGTATTGGGCTTCAACCCTGATGCTCAGGCACTCATCGTTGCCCTCTATATCGCAATGGATTCCTTCGGCACCGCCTGCAACGTCACTGGCGACGGCGCCCTAGCCGTCATCATCGACAAATTGCACAAAAAGAACGATTGAGATGAAAAACATCCGTCATCTGTCACTTTTTCGTATAAGTTTCTGATATTATTTGTGTTATAAGTGACGGATGGTCGTTTCATCTGTCACTTTCTGTCACTTTTGGGCGATTTTGGGTTTGAAGGCACCTTTCTGATAGTTTGTCGGTAGGCGAAGGGTAGTTTGCTTACGAGTGAGCACCCTTTTGTCGGTATGTGATTTGGAGAAACATGCCTGCAAAGTGATACTTTATAGTCGAAAATCCGCCAAAATGCCACCAAAAAGTGACAGATAGTGACAGAATGATTTGTAAAATTTGATATTTATAACGCTCATTTTCAAAGTATTAAACAAAAAGGTGACAGATGACGGATGAAATATCAAAATCAAAGAAGATAAGCACTATGCACTTTTCATGCATTAATTCTCAAGAAAACATTTTGCAGAGCCAGCCTTTTTCATTAACTTTGCAGGCAATAATAATGTTCAACATAGCAATTATGGCAAAGATACACAGAAAGCTCACGATTACTGCTGGCGATATCAAGAAAAGACATCCCAGATACCTGACATGTGAAACCGATAGGCAGTACGCTGAACTGGCAAACGACATCTATAATATGATGTATGAAGAGTTGGACTTCATGGACGACTTCGAACTCAAGAACGCCTGCATCAGTCTGGCGCTCTACTTTGAGGATCTCCATTCAGGAACCCACCTCTTTGAGACTTTCACCAAACTCTATAAAGAAATGTTTGGGCGATACGTACCCTTCTATTCGTCAGAGAGCGCAGATTCGCCTCAGGCTCGGCTCGATGCCATGAAATTCATGCTATGGCATGCTATCGCGGCAGAACGCAACGGTATGATGCTTAATCCGACGAATCTGGGTCTGGCCAATATGGCAGAAAGGCTGCAAAATCTCTGGGACGAAAGGAAAGACAAGATACAACCCAATGAAGAACTGGCCGACTATCTCTATGCGGAAGAGACTCAGGATAATGCCAATGAGGTGAAAATGGTACTTATCTGGCTCAGCCTGTATAGTCTGTTTGGAAGATGGTATAGCAATCCCAATCCAAGGGATGACGAGTCTGGCCTTGGAAGATTATTTGGAGAAGCTACTAAAGAAACCTTGGACTACGCCAACGAATGCCATTTCGTATTCAGAATACAGACATGGCCCCTGTCGCTCACACCTCAGCAAATCTATGCCGAAATGATACGCATCGAAATGGATGATCCCAACGATGAAATCGCAGAATCCATCGAGCAAATCAAGGTCAGACAATATGAGATGTTTCAGATAGCAGGCAGCGACTTGATGGGTTTGACTCTGAAAGACTTCCTGGGAAAGACTTTCTGGGTAGACTACAACGACTTCAATGGTGATGCCCGCAAAATGGTTAAAAAGCACACCCATATTCTGGCCTCTTTCATCAACTTGAATAACAGATGGGAACTGAACGGGCCAAGCCTCTGGCTGAATCCCAACAAGAAGCATAGCCAGATGTATCTTGAAGAGCTACAGCAGCACCACCACTGGATGCACGATTACGTAGGACAATTCGACAAATTCATTAAAAATCATCGTGGCAAGCGGCTCTATTTCTTCCGGAATGCCAAAGAATATCTCAAATGGGTGAAGGAGGATTTGGGGATGGAAGATACTAAGATGCCACCCGAATTCGAAGACATGGAAGAGCCGATGGCTTGCTTCTTCGAGAATAATGGCCAAACAACCTGTTGTATGAATGCCCAATGCATCAAGCATCCCGACAATCCTTGCTACGATAAGTCGTATGCCGAAGAAAACTCCCTCATATTTATTGGTAATACCACTAGTTGCACTCCCGACATGTTGCTCTATATGTTTGAGCACCGCCTGCTGCCCGATGCTATGTTTAACGACATCAGAGGGCGCAAACACGGCCGTCAACTGATGCAGGAGAACATCGAGTTTATGGCTCGATGCATGCGTCGCGACATCAAGAGCCAACAAGTGTTTTATCGGCCCACTATAGCATTGGACAAAGGCGGTAAGGACGTTCCTGTCGAAAGGTATAACACCAAATTGAAGTATGAAGATTTTGTTCTCGCCATAAATGAAGAAAACACCATTCTGAGCAAAGCGCGCAAGGAATGGAGAGTGGTAAGAGCAGACAACACCAAAACCATCATCGAGGACGTGGAAAAAGGAAAAACCTTCGAGATGAATACACGCGACCTCTACGAGGCCCATCTCCATCTGGAGGAAAATGACATCCAGATTTCTACCGTCGCTCCTTACGTCGGCAAGGAGAATGCCTCAGCAGCATCTGCCCTACTCTACAACATCGTAGGCCGAGGGCAATCGTTCAATAATCTACGAAAATTTACTAATGAGGTTTTAAAGTACCTGAAACTGAAATGACAATATGTGGAACATTTCATTAACTAAAGCCGACAAGCGCAAATGCCGCGAACTGATACATGTCGGCCTTGAACGAGAATGCGAGAAATACGTCAAGGAGATGCAGAAACTGGCTAGCAAACCTATCCCGCAGGCAGAACTCAACGAGCCTTATCGCGAAGAGAGCGGCTTCTCTATAGAAGGCCCTTGGCATAAGCGATACATTGCCCTCTACAAGAAAACTGCCAGTTTTGACAAGCATATTGCCCAACGATATGACGGCATGACTGGCGGCCACTATCTCGACATTGTACTCGGCCTCTACTGCGAAGGTACCATCTCCGACGATGAAATCGCCCCACTAAGCGATGACCCCCATGAGTTCCTACTCAAATATAAGAAGCATATCTTAGAAGACGAGCAGGTCAAATAATCCATGCTAGCGACCAAAAAGGGGAAGGGAGCCTATTATAATAGTTTCAAGTAATTTGCAGTAGAGGCACCTTTTTCAGCATAAGCATCCTTTAACCCTTTCGTTCAATGGTATTATGGCCCAACAAATATGCATATAGTGCAGATGGAATAAAAACCAAGTTAAGACTCTCCATTTCTTTTGCTCCAAACTTTGTACGAGAAGAGACGATGGCTGATCTTAACTGATTCTTTTCCATAAATGATAGCAGTGATTTTAATTCACCAGGTGCCTCATAATATCTATCAGACCATTTCATTTCTACCGCCCATGCCGGCTTTTGATTACGACGATCCAGACCAACCATATCCACCTCCCCATTATCACGTCCCATTTTCCAATTTGCATAGTACACTTCTTCATCGTCTCGCTGAATACGCTGGGCATAAAGAGCAGTTTCTACCATACTGCCCAAGGATTTGTCCAATTCTGTTAGTGGCGAGAACAATGCACAACGTAAGGAAGGATTTGTAAGATATATCTTAAACTGGGTTATCCGCTGCATTCGCTTAGCATTAGCATCCACACGATGAATCACCTTAATTAAAAATGCACTTTCCAAATAAGTGAGATACTTACGAATAACATCTTTTCGAATACCAGATTCTTGAGACATATCGTCATAAGAAAATTCACAGCCAGAGCGATAGGCTATGTGAATAAAGAGCCTATAAAGTTCTTGGGTATCTTTAATACCATAAAGTCCAGGAAGGTCTTTCAACATGACTTTATCAACAATGTCACGTCGCATATAACGTCCAGGATCCTGCTGGATTTCCTTTGAGAAAACAACTTCCGGATAACCACCATAATTAATATAGCGAATAAAAAGTTCATTCAGCTGCGTCATGTCAATGGTATCGAAAGCATCAAATTCTTGCTGATTCCACTCCAGTTTTCTTGGAACAATCAGACGGTCAAGGCCTTGTAAATGAATATACTCATTAAAAGTAAGGGGAGGCAATGCAAAGTCATGAAAACGCCCAGCACCACTCTCATCACTCTTCATCTTTAGTGCCGCTGCTGCTGAACCAGAGACGATAAACCGCGTTGAACGATAGGTATCAACGAGAGATTTTAAGTGCAGTTCCCAATCCTTTAAGTATTGTACCTCATCATAGAATACATAGAAGCCTTCATCTGTCGGCAATTTGGCAAGAGACTTCTTAGCGATATTCAACAACATTTCCAACGACATACCATTATAAATAGGTGTATCAATAGAAAGATAGATGATACTTTGGGATTGATGCCATCTTTTATCAAACGTTCTATAGTATGATAAATCATAATAGTCTTACCAACTCGCCGTGGCCCCATCAATACAATTCCACGTCTGACGCCGACATCTCTGACAAGCTTATAAAAAGAATCAAGATACAAACGTCTATTCATCTGTTGAACATCCGCAGGAATCTGACCCGTTGTCCACCACGGGTTATCCATATTCATCCTCTCAATAACTTGCTTTTCTAACTCTTCTTGCTCTATCTTCATAACTATAATACCTTATTCGGTGGCAAATATACAAAGAATAATTGATATTTGCAAGAATAAGTATTAGAAATGCATCTTATTTTGATGTTTTAGTAAAAATAAGTACTTAAAATCATTCTTATTTCGACAATTTGGTAAAAATAAGCAAGAACACTAAAAATGATCAACCTTATCTTGACAAGTTAATATCGAAGAAATCTTATCCAAAAACAAAGAAAAAAGGGGAACACCCATTATAGTTTTCCCCTTCTCCCCCACAAAGTTATTATGTTTGCACGCACTTCAATTCACCTTAACGCTTTTTTAAATGCCCTAATACTCTTCTTTATTGAGCCATTCATATCACCATACGTGCTGAATGATAAACCAAACAGACCGGTACATGAAGCCAAAACTCTTTCTGTTGTATAATCCAAAATGTTAATAGTAGCTACTGAGTTGTCATGTGATTGGCTTCCTGATAATTGCAAGATCAAAAGTTCTTTCTTTTGGTCTTCTGACATTTTCTCGACGTCGGAAGCTTTCACCTCTTTTAGATACGACTCTTGTATTGCTTGTTGAAGCTGTATCCTAAAATTCATTAATGAAGCATCGCCACCTCTATCTTTTGAGTCATCTATTAAAGCATATTTATACCCTTTAATTGGAGTATAAGAAGTAACAGTAGATTTGTTTGCACATGATGTTACCAACATCATAATAATACCAATAATAAATAATTTAGATTTCATCTTGAAAAATAAAAAGGCGGAACCATTCGATACTTATCTGAACTCAGGTTACCGCCAAGCGACCATTCACCAAAACAAGCACGAATAGTCCACGCCCAAAGACGTGAACCTTCTAACTGCCTGTTCCCTTGGTGATGAATATTGGCGGTATTCGAGTTCAAAGAACAAGAGCAAAAGCTCAATATCTATGTATAAGTACGAACAGAAACGCTAATCTGTAAGTTTACAATAATTATGTGTATCCTGCCATCGTCTGAACGATGGAGATGAGAGAAAGAAATGGTTACTAAGCCAAAACACCTGAATGAAGTTGCTCAACGGGGAAAATCAAGTCCCAGTTTTTACCCCATACAATGTTGCCATTCTCAAGCGTAAAGCGGTTAAACTTTCGAGGGTCAAGATACTTATTGTACTGAGGATGCGGATGGCGACGGATAAAATCACCAATGTCAACAGTCTGAACCGTATTATCGCTGAATGTCAAGCAAACACATAGGTTGCCTGCGTTTTCTGCCTTTATAA
>Ga0247608_10002735_pt1 | contig 21470 bp, 24 predicted proteins | sample 176DNAGHGlowgp2_FD_193490 | JGI IMG/M metagenome (GOLD analysis project Ga0247608, IMG submission 193490) | Sheep rumen microbial communities from Palmerston North, Manawatu-Wanganui, New Zealand - 1766 DNA GHGlow gp2 | ecosystem: Host-associated > Mammals > Digestive system > Stomach > Rumen ...
CTCTCCAAAATCATTAACGAGATCCTGATAACTATTCATACAGTACGTACTCACTAGACCACTATTCGGATCATAGTACATATATCCATACTTGCCTTCTTCATTGATTTCTATAGCTTCATCCCCAGGGCGTCTGCCTGCGGATTCTTTAATATAACTTTTAATATCCTTCATATTTTCTAATTTTTCTTTTAATCCTTTATGATCAGTCTTTGCAAAATCCTCGATTTCCTTGTCTGTCATATCACTATCGACTATATCGAGAACTTCCTTCCAGACATCACTTCTTTTCATCTCCCCTTTTCGTACAGCGAGCGCCATACCAAAGAGTCTCTGTTGACTTTTACTTTTTGCTGGCATGTAGGTCTATCTTTAATTTCTCATCTACAATCATATACTGATTATCCGCAGATATCCTAAAACGATTTCCGTCAATCATCGGGCTGTCTTTGAGGTTTTCAAGGACTTTCATTGCGTCTCCATCTCCACCTCTCCATGCTTCCACGATAGCGGCACTCTCTTCACGAGTGAAGAATTCTTTGAATGGATGCGGGATCTGAGACTCACCAAGACTCGTCACGCATGGATCACAACACTGACAACAGGGAATCTCACACCCGTCGCAGCCCGTACAAGGATCTACGGATGAATCGGTGCGCTTGGTTAACTTTATTACATAGTCTCCATTATAAGTATCCGGGGACATCTGATAGCCATTGGTCCATATCATATTCTCGAGGCTACAGTAACCGGACCCTAGTCTGATATTAGTGTTACCCCAGTAACTACAATATTTGAACCCCTCCCAATATTGACTCTTAACGAAAGTACCTGTGATAACATAGCAGTCCTCCCCTACTTTACTCATATGAGTATCAGTCAAGAGTCCCCAGAGATTATTATATGCTTTTACCATAGGATCAAGAGTAGGTGTAGGGGAACCAACAGGTCTCTCACAGAAACTAGCAACACCTTTTTTTATTAAATCACTAAAACGATCTCTCATAATTAATTTTGAAAATATTTTAAATCATCTTGATAATGCTCTCAATCTTGTCTAACCACACTTGAGCAACTTGTTTTTCCTTAGGAGAAACACTATCAAGCACTTCACGCTCTGATAACTCTCTATAAAAACCGTTTATGCAGGCACTTATCACCTGGGATATCTCCTTATCTGTCCAAGCCTGGCTCATCCAAGAGGCAGTGTAATTAGTCATATCACCAAGTCGGGTGTTGGATTCGTTGACTGATTTGAGATAATCAACAAGACCCATCCCATTCTCCTTCAACTCTTTGAGTTTGTAAATTACACCGTCGATAAGGGAGAGGATTGCATCAGTATCACTTTCGAGTTCGCTGGAATCCATCAACTTACGACCTTCTTTAGTGATCTTACGGAGCTCGGTGAGATAGTCAATAGCTGTGTCAAACTCTTTGTCTTTAAGAAGATCACTATACTTCTCAATCTTATCATGAGTACCCTGCCATCCCTCGATGAGCGCATCGATGAGTTCTGGTGCTTCTTTATAGTATTCATCAAGAGCCATGTGATTGGAGTACTTCTTAGTCTTGAGATGCTTTCTCCAAGTCATCACGACACTCTCTTGAAGTGTTCCGAAAAATTCTTCTACTGTCATTTTATAGTAATTTTTTTTTATAAATCTTTTCTAGCTAATCTTTCTATTTCGTTTTTAGAAAGCCCTGCTATATATTTTTTAGCACTTTTCTTATCCCATCCTGGCTGTCCAAGGAGATAGTTAAGTGCATGATTCATATACGGGTCGTTTTCATCAAATTTATGATTATTTTCTAAAATATAATCACTAATATTTTTCATGTTAAATTAGTCTTCTTTTGTGAATCCTTGTTCCCACTTACCAACAATCTCTGCCCAATTATTATCATCGACAAGATTCTTGTTATCTTCGAGGAACTTATCTACTGTTTCTTTAAATTTATCTTTATCAAAGTCATCACCAAATGCCTCTTGGGCCATTTTCTTAGCAAACTCGCGGAAGTCCTTTTCTGACTTCACCTTGCCGTCTTCATTAACGTTAGCAGAGGGAGTCTCGAACTGCTCATTTAAAAAAGTTGTAATATCCTTCATAATGTTAAATTTATTTCTTATTTATTAAAACGCTTCCATACTTCTTGTAGTTCCTTCATTCTATCAATAATCTCAACATCACTCTTTCGTAAGAATGTTTCTGTCGGATACATATTTGAAAGAAATACTATTATTATCTTTTTATTTTTCTTATATTGATCGTCTATATCATCAAATCCACCACCAAGTAAATCCACGATAACCTCCCCACTTTTCTTATCCATGTATGATAATGCATTATTAAGAGATGCCTCAAATTTACTCGCGGTTGACCACCTATTGATTTCTTCAAGGAGAATAAACGTGTCGTCGTTGAGAAGACTTTCAATAATTTGTTGTCTATCCATGTGAATCATTTCAATCATGAGTCCCTCGTTATAAATGTCTTGAAGGTCCATGAGGATACTGAGAAGTTCTTTATCTGTTCTAAGATAGGCAAGAATCTTATTTATAACAGAATTTCTAATATTACCCTCGGACATACCATAACTCTTCGCTATATCCTTACTCTTTTCTTTCTTCCTTCCGTTTAATCCAAAGTAACGATAGAAAATATCTACATCTCTTACTTTGAACTTATCTTCAATAGCCTTAAATACTTTCTTCCAATGTTCAGTGTCGTCCTTATCCTTATCCTCTACACCTAATGCCGCAAGTCTGTCGTTCGTCCAGTCCCCCTCATCATTCATAAATGAATCGAGAGATGCTCCGTCGAGTTTTACCTCACCCTTCTTCGCCTTCTCAGCTGCATACCAGGAGGTACCACTAAGGGTGTGTCCATACTCGTTGATGTCATTGAGAATCTGTTGACGAACACAGTAAGATGCAAATGTCTTAAAAGAAACTGCTTTATCTGCATTAGGGTTCCAGTTATTGATTGCATCATTAAATCCCATCAATGCAGCAGACATCAATTCTGGTTTTGAGAGTTTCAATCCCTTACCTACAAACTGATTAACTATCTTATGAATAAGAGGCATATACATGGTTACTACATCTCTCTTTCCTTTATCTGTACTAAGATCGATAGTAAGATCACTAACACGGAGTTTCTTATTAAGGATACCCTCTCTCTCTTGAGCACTTTGATACTGGGGAAGGACTCGTAGTTCATTATCTTTCATCTTAGACACCACGGTCCATATATCTTCGAGATCACTAACAGGAATATTTAAAACATTAGATGCCTTCCCCAATCCACTCTTGCTAAGAGAGCGGATAGATTCAATTTGATCTGTTGAGAAAAGGGAATATTTTTGTGTTAGGAATAGGAGATTCTGTATATCTCTAGATACGGTCTTGGCAACTGCTTTAATATAATCAGAGATCTCGGGTCCTGTAAGAACCTGAGCTTCTAACTTTCTATGCGCTTCAGTTATATACTGTGTAAAATTATGCATGCTTTTAAAGATATTTATACGTATGACAAAATAATAAAGTCTACAAATTTCAAAATAAAGAGTTGAATGAATAGTGATAATATATAACTTCTTTAAAAACCTGATACTAAATATCAGATACACAAAAATTATCAGACGAGTCTTTAAAGAAGAGGGGCTTCTTGAAGGACTCTCTCAGATATTCAAAACTAACTTTAAGGTTGACTGGGTGGGACGTGTCTATGCTGTATTGAATCCGAATCTTGATGAAAGCGGACAATATTCGCCTAATACACAGATATTTGAGTATGGTGAGGGTGGATTAAATAATGAGAGAATGGTTGAACAGTGGGTTATGGAGAGGATGATCGTAATATCGGATTTTATTCGCACCAACAACCTTTTCGAACTTCTCACATATTCTCTTAAAAAACTAGACGATTATGATAATTATCTATTTATCCTTGAACCAATCACACTTCATGATTGTTTCAAGTGGAGTAAGTGGATGATTGGATTAATGAGTGGACTTATAATTGTAGGAATTACACTTCTTATAGTGTTATAAAATAAAAGAACAATCATGATTGACATTAAGACATTAAAGACAAAGCCTTATAAAGAGGTTGCAGAAGAATTTGAAAAGATTCTATCTGATTTTAAAGAAGAGGTAAGTGGAATTAACGATGTTGAGAAACTCGGGGAAATGGAAAAGACCCTGATGGATGAACAGAAAGAAGTAGATGCCTATATGAAGGAGGTTACGTATGATCTTCCAGCTTCAGTAGAATGGGATGGTGAAAGATTCACTAAGAACGACATCGCTAAATTTATCGTGGAGTTTCTCAATCGTACAGAAATCGATTGGCAGTATACACTCGGATACTACCAGGTTGTTAAGATCTGGAAGAATAAGGATTTGAAGACTATCACATATAATGAGTTTGATAGCACCCTTAGGATGCTTAACAATCTCAAGTTTAAGGGATTCTCTGATTGGAAGAATATTCTTGTGGTAAACGAGTATATGAAACCTTGCCATGAGCCATACTCTATTGATACTTCATATCTCATTCTTCTCAATCAGAAACACCAGGCTATCATGGATCGAACTACGCTTGTTCAGAAATCCGAGCCGGTAAATGAAGATGGTAAATAAGTAAAATGAAAGGAACCTGAAAAGGTTCCTTTTTTATTTGGATAGAGTTTCAATCATCTTATGAATTATTGCTTGGTCAAATTCTGTATATTCTTTTCTATTTACAAGTATATATAAATTACTATCTCCCCATCGGTTTTTTTGACAAATAAATATCCATTCATAAATTGTATCCCAATGATCCTCCCCACCCCAGAACTCCCAATTCACATCAAGACTATTTGCATACATACAATCATTCCAGGATACAATATGATGAATTTTTCCGGGTTTCAACCAATCAATAGCTTCTTGAGAAACAAACTTCTTTTCTTCCCATGAATAATACGCCGCATATAATATTAAATCTTTTCGATCACCTACCTCTCTGTTATAAAAGTCTTTACACCATTTATGAAATACACTATTTTTAATATTTATAAAATCTCCCTGGTAAAAACCATCTATAAAACTTAATATATCTTGTTTACTTATCCTTCCTTTGAGGAGTTTCTCATAAGGAAGTTTTTGTGAGATAAGATCATTATCGAACAGACTTTCTTTAAGACTTTTCATACTAGTTAATTTTTTCTATTTATCAACATGGTTTTAATTTTTTCTCTTTCCTTACTATTTAGATATTCCCCACTTATTTGCACGTTATGAAAATTAGATTTGCCTGGATCTTTAATATTTTTTATATCTTTGGCGTTTTTAAAAAATGCACTTGAGAATAATAATAATGTTTTAATTATCGGTAGATTTACTATACACTTTATATCCAGATTATGTCCCAATTTTAAAATCGATACCTTAAGATCCGGGTTAAACTTAATTTCTGCTTTAGGATCTACACTCCCTATATATAATTCGTCAACTGTATTATTGAGATTCGATAAATCAATATTATTAAATAGATAACGGCAGGTTGTCGAGGTTGGAGTGGAGAATACATTATTATAATATGTAGAACTAAAGGATAGTTTTTTTAACTTTTTAATCTGACGAGATATATCAATCCATGTTCGATCATCTATAGTAGCATCAACAGATACTGTTATATTGGTTGTGTCCGGACAATTTTTAAATCCTTTAATATCACCACGAAGAATCCAATGAGTTATTTTTTCTCCTTTAATATTTATAAAAGACCATCCTTTAATAAATCCATTAAATGGATGTTTAATTCCGTTAATTATTAATTTATTTACAATTCGACCCTCAGGCCATGTTGAATCGAACACTGTTATGGTTTTATTCTTACAATCAATGGGCATGTCGTTTGGAGTATGCCAGACGGGATCTATGTACATATTTAACCAGGCCCTGATAAGATGCTCATCATCTTTGGAAGACAAATCTGTATCAAACAACGATTCCGTCATTTGAGTCTTCGAATCAAGCAAACTCTCTTTAAGACTTTTCATACCAAGAAGGAATTTTTTTAAGAGATTTGCAATTATTAAACATGCATCTCATATGTTCAACATTATCAATATCCCATTTTGAAAGATCAGAATTGAATGAACTACAATTATCAAACATAAACGTCATATCTAATACTTTGCTCACATCCCAACGGGAAAGATCAGAATTGAATTTTCTGCATTTATCAAACATACCATACATATTTTTAACATCACCGACATTCCAGTTTGAAAGATTGGAATCGAATTTTTCACATTCATAAAATATACAACACATATTTTCGACATTTCTTACATCCCATTTAGAAAGATCTGAATTGAAATTTTTACATTTATAAAACATAAACTCCATATCTAATACTTTGCTCACATCCCATTTAGAAAGATCTGAATTGAAATTTTCACATTTATAAAACATAAACTCCATATATTTGGTCTTTTTTACATTCCAATTGGATATATCTATATTATGCGGATCCAACTCAAAAAACAATTCTCTCATATCTTCTATTTTACTAACATCAATAACATTAAGATTAGCATCTGGTCCTTGTAATTCGAGTTGTTCTTTAATTATATTTTTTAATTCATCTTTTGTTTTTGGATGATATAATATATCTTTAGAGGTCAAATCTGAATCGAATAGACTTTCTTGTAAACTCTTCATAATCAATTATTTAGATAATTTCAAAATGTCTGGGTTGTTAATTTTAATAATGTTGCGTGGAGGAACCTGCATACGCGTCTCGGTTCTTACTCTTCCTCCAGATGTCACTCCTTTATATACATCAAGAATAGATGGATACTTCGGGTTAGCAGTATCAGCTATGAGTACCACGTCCCCCATCGTCAGAGGACAACCAAAGAGATCTTTTGTAGGATCGTCGAAGTTTTGATTACTATTTAGAACCTTTAATTTTTTAACAAGATCACCAAATCCAGCAAATCCTGCGTTTTGACCTTGAAGAAGGGCTTTAAGGGCTTCCTTTTCTTCATTATTACAATCTCTACAGGATATCACTATACTCTTGAAATTAGACTTACCTTTATCTTCGAGTCCTTCGATCATTTCACGAATTGAATCGAAATCTGCTGCTTTAAAAGATAATGTTTTAACTATAGGAAGGGTTTTAACGCTTGCGGGTTCGATGTCATAACCTATTTGAAGAGTTTCTACTTTAAGGTCTGGATTGAACTTGACTATTCCATCATTTTTAACATCACCAACATACAATAACCTTACCTGAGTCTTCAATTCAGTTAAATCAAGACCATCAAAACTACTATTATCTGTGGAATAAAAATACATCTCCTTTAATTTCTTAAATTGATAAGATATATCTTTATATACAATGGAGTCAATAACTGTATCGGTATATACACTTATAATGTCCATTGCAGGAGCTCCTTTAAGACTTTTAATATGTCCATGTAAATTCCACAATAATATATCTTCTCCTTTATTATTTACAAATCTCCAACCGGGAATAAATCCATCAAACGGTTGTTTATCACCAAATATAGATAGACCAGTAAAAACTCTATCTGGATATTTAGAATCAGAATATTTGATAGTCTTTGATTTTTCATCAATCTCTATTGATTCTCCACTCATTTCTGTTGGTTTAATATTATACCTCTCCACCCAACCTCTTATAAGGTCATCTTCTCTACCAGTAACATTTCTATCAAATATTCCTTCGTTGAGTATTTCGTTTAGATTTCTCATACTAATTCAATATATTAATTCAATAATAATATGATAAAAATAGTATACAAAGCAACTGATAAAAGATATATATTCTTGACAGGAGATATTCACGAGATATCTGAACTAGAAAAGCACCTCAACAAAATCCCTCCTTATATGTACATGCCTTCATTCACAGGCGTTCCAAAGCCAGAGGTTTTCTTGAATCGGTTTACTACAAAAAGCGGCCAGACTGCCTGGTGGTGTCATAGTGGATTATATCGCGAAATACAAGAGTGGTGTGACAAGAATCATATAAATGTATCAGGCGTGGATAGATCGCTCAAATACACGAGTTTTTCCATGGATTATGAAGAGTTTTGCGAGTACGTGAGTGAATGGGATTTGAGTTTGGAGCCGCGAGAGTATCAGTTGAAGGCGGCTTGGTTGATTTTGAAGTACCGATGCTCCCTTAGTCAGCTAGCGACCCGTGCAGGAAAAACACTTATTGCTTATGTTGTTTTCAGGACGATGCTCGAGAGGATGGGTGCTCATAAAATACTTATGATTGTTCCATCTATTCAACTTGTGAAACAGGGGGTAAAAGATATGTCTGAGTATGCGGAGTTCTTCAAGACAACTCAGGTATGGGCGAAATCCGAATACTGTGATAGTCCCAACCTCATTATTGGTACTTTCCAGAGTCTTGTCAAGAGAGCCGACCCCCGCGATTCTAAGTATGATCCACATTTCTTCGATGGTGTGGATGTAGTGTGTTGTGATGAGGCTCATAAACTCCCTTGTAAATCTATTAATACTATCCTGGGTCGTCCATTTATGAAAGATGTCCAATTGAGGTTTGGATTTACAGGGACCCTCCCAGACAAATCTACTATTGAATGGCTCTCATGTCAAGCGATGATGGGTCCACAGATCCAGGACCTTACAACCATGGAACTTGTGAAAGAAGGGTTTCTTGTTCCGCCGGACATCACACAGATACGTCTTAGTTATACGTGGAAAGAGGTCGAGAAAGACATTATTCGGTGTGGAGAGTATCTTTGTAGTAGTTATAAGACGGATGAGAGAGGAAATAAAATACTCCTTCCTAAAGACCAAAGGGAGTTCACTATAAAAGAAGTAAAGACTCTCCCCATGGCACTTCGCGAAGCTCGTAAGATGTATGACGACTATGAGTATGGGAGTTACTTGATTGAATTGTGTCGAACTCGTGGAGCAAACCTCCTTAATCTTGAACAGATGCTTGTTCATAGGAGCAAAAAGAGGATGGATGAGATCATCAATCTCATCTCGAATATGACTGATGGAAACTGCATTGTGTTGGCCCATCATACGGAATATATAAATTACATCATTGAAACCCTTAAGAAAGAATTTCCGGACAGGAAGGTTCTTAAAATCACAGGATCAGTGACACTTAAGAAGAGGCAAAAGGTACTCGATGAGATGCTTGAAAGCAACAATTGTATTTTGGTGGGGTCGTTCGGATGTATCAGTACTGGAATCACCTTTAAAAATGTTAATTATGCAATATTTGCACAGTCCTTCCGATCCGACATCACCATCATGCAGAGCATTGGTCGTGGACTGCTTCCACAACAGGGTAAAGATGCGTTTTATATATACGATATAATTGATGATTTTCCTACTCATCAAATATTGAAACAAGGAAAAGCAAAAATTAACTCATATAAGAAACACGAATATAAATATACTATAATAGATGGATAGAGATTGGTTTACTATTAGATGGCAACTTGCTAGTAGTGCTATGCAAGGTGTGTTGGAGAGTGGAAAACTCGGGATGATTTTGGAAGTTGACCCAGGCCTTGTTGCTAAACAGGTATTAAGGATGGCGGATGCGTTGATTAAAGAATTAAAAAAGACCTCTGATTAAGAGGTCTTTTTATTTTAACTCATGTATTTATCAGCCCAAGAAGGTAACTCTATACTTCTACATCCTTTAAACATTTGGTATGTATTTGCTCCTCGATCAATCTTCCAATTATCTAATCCTTCCCCTTTGAAATTTACACAACGCGTAAACATACCACCAAAGTATTTTCCAGAGCTTACATCCCAACCTGAGAGATCACAATTAAAATTCTTACACCAAGAGAACATATTGGCAAAATTTGTCACATTGCTTACATCCCACTCACTTACATCATAATTTAGATCTCTCTTTGTGGCCTTGTCCTCAAACAACCCACTCATATCATCAATCTTCGATGTATCTATCCAATTAAGATCAACGGTCTCATCGCGACGGAGTTTAAGAATGTCAATATATTTTCTTATACTATCAAGCAGTTCTTCTTTGGTTTGTGGGTGGTCGTTAACTAATCCTTTTTTGATTAAAGACTTATCAAACATTGCTTCGTTTATGTATTCGGAAAGTGTTTTCATGGAATATTCAATTTAATTACTTAAATAATAAATAAAAAAAAGACCTCTGATAAGAGGTCTTTTAATTTTTAAGATTTTCAAGGATTATCCCTGAAGAAGTACTGAACGCATCTCACCTGTTCTGTAGATATAGAGCTGTTCAACCATCTTACCAGCACCACGAGCGGGCTCAATATGAGTATCAAGAACTAAGAACTCATTGTCGATTGCTTCTGCAGTGTTGTTGCTTTCGTCACAGACGTTCAAGTAATCATATACACCGCCGTTGTTCTTAACAGTTTCAAGAATGACATCTGCACGAGCCTTTACCTTGTCACGAAGAACCTGGGTGTTAAGCTCCCAACGATAACTCTCAAGCAACTCTGCAATCTCATCCTGAAGATAGATAACAAGTTCACGGATGTGAATCTTACTAAGAGCACTTACAGGAACCTGTTTTGCGGTCTGTTCAGAGTTAATATAAGTTCCACGTCTTGGTTCGTAGACAATCACATTGATACCATAAGGTTCGAGTACATCACGATCAGCCTTTGAGAATCCATAATCCGGACCAACAAGCTGTCCATCAAGAAGACGACCATACTGACTACCTGCAACAATGTAATAAGGCTGACGGCTTGTCCACTTATCCATGAAGAGGTTACTTACAAGACCAGCGCTAGGGATTGTTGTTCTGACAGTACCATCAGTAACTACCACCTGTGTGAAGTAGCCACACCAGCTATCACCTTCGCTAGCTCCGGGACGAATGAAGTTTTTAATAACCTTACTCCAATCGAGTGTCTTATCAGTCTGTGGCATGATCTTAATAAATTCCTTTACCTTAGGGAAGTTAAGAATTGCAAGACAGTTATCCTTTTTCTTTGCAAGTGCAGAAAGTGTAATTTTGTTATTAGATGTAGTCGTATCGAATGTATCAATAAGATAGTGATATTCAACATCTACGCGATTTGTAAGAGCTTCCTGAAGACCCTTACCATACTCACCAGTGATCACACCAAGGCTTGCTTCTACGATGTCTGCAGGAGTATTGTATGTGAATCCATTGAGCTCAAGAGGTTTAATCGAATTACCACTGGCTGCAGAAACATATACTATTTCACCATAATCAGTTGTTGTAGAGGTTTCGGATGTTGTAGGAATAGCGCTCGTTCCAGTGTATTCAACTGCCTTCTTTTTTTGAGAAGAAGTAGGGGTTGAAATTACTGTATAATAATACTTATCAGCAGCTCCACCGGTACCCGCTACGGTTTGTCTTGAGTAATAAGTAATAGTATCATTAGCCATATCATGATTTTCGCTATCAAGATAAGGAACAGTAAGTAACGTTGATGCGTTGGATGCAGTAAGAATATCCTCGTTCATATTCATCAACATCTTATGACTTGAGTAATCAGCATTGAAGAGAATATCAAGAGATACATAACTTCCGTTAGCGTTCTTGAAGAAAGGAATAGTTGTTCCTTGATAACCAGCGATATAGTTAGATGCAGGATCGCTTGCGAGTGCTATGAGCGCGTCTGCTGGCTCACCGAAAGCATCAACGTAATTTTCTTCGAGAGTGATAACTGCATTATCACCTGTTCCAGTTACATTGAAGTACTTACCAAGGGGCGCACCAGGCTTACAAAGATCTTCAGTAAACTTACCACGGAATACATACACATCCATGAAATAATCATTAAGAAGGGTGTCTTGAATTGATTCGAGATATTCAGGCATTTCATCCCCGGTACCAGCATAGTACTCACGAATGGTGAGATTGTATTCTGCAGGCACTGCCTTACGCATGATGATTGAGCAATCAGCATCCTTAGTATCTGTGGTGGTAATTACAATATACTTTGTATTTGTAGTTGCTGGATCAACTTGATCTTCGGCTTTCACAGTCCAGAATCGATTAGTGTCATAAACTGTCGTAACCCTACGAGGGGTGCCTTCTTTCGTGATATTATATATATCACTCGGATTGAACTTTGCCCAATCGAGATCTTCGGTATCGAAATTCTTAAGGTTTAAGCAAAGAATAGGACCCGCATTAAGTGCCTGAAGAGCAAGTCTATGGAAGTATACACCTTTCTTCTCAAGTCTCTTAGAAATATTGCCGTATGTGCGAATAAATTCATCACGGGAAGTGATGTAAACAGGAGTATTAAAAGGGCCTTTATCGGAGTAACCTACAAGGAGACGAAGCGTCTCTGCAGTTAGCTGATTATTCATGACTGATTTGTCATAAACAAATCTATATACACCACTGGACTTGATACTCTGTAAATGTATTGGAAGACTCATATTAGTTAATTTGTTTTTATTTATTTCTTTGATTATATGTCAAAATAATAATGACATTCAATTCTCAAATTAAAAACATGACTTAAATAGTCATAACTGTTATTATTTATACATGAATAGTATTTGCAACATATTTAATCCAATTAATAAGCTCAACGGTAATTTCCTTCTTTTCTCTCAGTATGTGGAGGATTTATCCAGGTCAGTGAATGACTCCACTATTAAAGTTCGACCATCGCGATTCATATGCATGACCGTCGACAGCGCTGCTGTTGAAAATGCAAAAAACCTTACTATGGTGGGGTCGGAATCTCCGTTTGGCGATGATCCCACAAAGTATATATCAGGGTATTTCCAAAATGTGTTTGAAAATGGAGTAACTGCAATAAAAAATAACGACAAGGATCTTACTCCAAAAGAATTCTCTCTGTATTTTATAAATTGTCTCCGAGCAATGTATTCAAATGGAGATTCAACAGATAACCTTTTAAACAGAATCTCCTATATTGGAGACATAGATGCGACGTCTTGGGAAGATGGTTTTGCTGATATCATTATCAGTATTGAATCTGAATCATCTCCTATTATCTGTACATACAAATCATCTCTCCCTTCATTTACAACAATTTCTTTTGATAATGAACTTGGAAATGACGACAAATACTATATTCATGGATGGAAGGATCAAGAAGATACAATTCCACTCTCTCCACTTACCACCGCCACCATCACTGTTCCAAAGACATGGAGTGGTGTGACAGCAGGTGTCTCACCTTGGGATGAATTTATGGATATCACAACTGATACAGAAAGTGATTCCTTTACATTCAATTCAATAGTGGTTCTATATGATATTCTCGATAGTGACAACAATGTAACTACAAAAGACGTTCCCATGGGGATGTACTTCACAGGAGATTGCGAGGAGAATGGAGTGAACGGACAAGCAACTATATATAAGAGTAGTGAAAGTGCTTATGGAGCAGGGTCGGGGTGGTCATTGAGAATATGCACCAGGTTCTCTTCAGTGCCTTACGGGAATCTCCAAGTAGAAGAAATCTCTCTTGAGCCGGGCATTATACCAGAAAGCATATCCAGAGTCCTCGGGGCTGCAGCAGAGACAATACAAACAGTACGAGAGTTTGCTGATAAATCCATATATAACTCACAAGGATTACGCGATTTGTATAACCTTGTTAAAAACGGGAAGATGAACGTTCCTTATGTGAGAGAAGTCAATACTGTTGTAGATGGTGAGGTGACGAAAGTAAAGTATTGGTTCGTGAATGGAAGGAACACGGAAGTACCTGTTTATCAAAATTAAAAAAGGAACTCATATGAGTTCCTTTATTTGTAGTCCGCGAGTGTTGGATTGTTATCGATTATGTGCACCACCAACTTTCTCATATTTAGAGATCGAACACCCAATTGTTGATTGTCTCAGATATGAATGGAATTTGCCACTCCCTCACCCTACGTCTGGTACCCTCAAGAGGATTTGAACCCCTACAATTTCTTTAGAAGAGAAATGTGCTTCCATTACACCATGAGGGCATATTTCTTTGTAGCGGGAGAAGGACTCGAACCTCCGAGGGACTTACTTTTCTGCCATAGGGTTATGAGCCCTACCTGATACCAACTTCAGACACCCCGCGATGTTTAGTAGCGGACCCAGGATTCGAACCTGGACAAGCAATTACTGTCTTGAGGTTATGAGCCTCACGTTTTACCATTACACTAATCCGCAAATTTCTAAAAAGTTGAAATCTAGCTAGTAAACTAATAGTCGCATTACTAATTACCTATGCTACCCTCTACTATTAGTCATTTCAACTTTGGTGTCCCGCTAGGTAGACTCGAACTACCAACTTCGTCCTTATGAGAGACGTGATCCAGCCAGTTGATCTATAGCGGGATTATAAAAAGAATAGTGTTTTAAACCTGTATCTTCCAAGACCATTTCAGGTCAACTACCGCTGAGATATCTGACTCTTCGTATCTGTCGCGGGGTGGTTGTCGATCCACCGTCTCTATTCTTAATTTTTATTTATCAGTAGTGTCTTTAGTCTCAGGCGTTTCCTCAGGCGCAGTTTCCGCTGCCTTAGCCTGAGCAGCCTTGAACATCTTCATCACCTGAGCGTTCCGGGAATCCATCTTGTAGTGCTGGATGACCTTTCCATCAGGAGTAATCTGGATATGGTCTTTCTGCATCCCACGATGGTGAAACTTGTTATTATTATAGTTCTTAGACTTCTCTGCATTCAGACCCTGAGCCTTTGCAACACTTCTTTTGCTTGCGTACATAGATAATAATAAATTAAAGTTAAACTTCTTACAAATTATATATACTAAACATCTTCATTATCTTTAGTATTTTCTTCGTTTTCTTCGTTAGAATATCCTTTTATATTGTATTCTTTCATTATTACTTGGCTTTCTATATATCTAAGCCACTCTTCTGTTGCGTCCATATTAAAATAATAATATTTCTTCCCCTCTCCACTTACGTATAGTCCCGTGGAGATCCTGTGTTTTACATATCTCCATATACATCTCTTCAGTATCTCCGGGTTTGTACTCGTATGGTTCTACATCCTGTATGAGACGAGGATTAAGAGATTTTCCTGTTTGTTTTTTAAAGTACTCTGCTTGCTCCGGGGTAACATTCTGGAATGTAGTTACAGCCCAAAGGAACCAATCAAGATCTTTGTCAATAACCTCCTCCATAGTCATACCTTTCTTTTTCGTATACCACCAGAACTTAATTGGCCATTCTCCAAAACGATCTTTTGAGATTTTATACATAATATAATATACTAAAAAAGGAACCTCTGTAAAGGTTCCTTTTGAATTTTGATTTAATGGGGTATTAATAAATCACATTACCATCATCAGTCCAATTATTCACGTTAGAAGTGAAAAGAATTTCGGAAGTAGAAACTTCAATATTATATGTGTATTTGTGACCTGCTAACCATTCACCTTTAAGCGCACTACCTTTAATAACAGCAGTTCTGTTTCGAGCCCAACCTAAAACATTTGTCTGATAATTAATAGTTACAATAGCATTATCCGGTAATGTTTGCGGAAAAACCAAAATTGCCTCACCAGCCACTGTCGGAGTAGCTGTGCATGTATAACTCGAAGATAATACTGGGATATTAGCACCACCAGAAAGATTCGTCCAATAACTACTCACACTGCTATCAAAATCAGCGATTGTCTTTGGGACACTTACTATAACACTGGTGACGTTAACAGTAGTTGAATTAAGAATAGTTGATTTGCTAAATTTAAATATGATCTGAGCAAGAGTATGATTGAAATTAATATCAACTGCCTTCTCCGTGGATTCAGCCACATCAGTTACAACGGCCTTCGCATAAAGTAAATCCTTCTGATTATCAATCACTCCAAGATCATACCCAGTGAGTGTAAGTTTTGCATTGGTTTTATCCCATGTTGCATTGGGTTTGGTTGTACCATTAGCAAGTGCATAGAAGGTCATGGATCCTGTTCTAGGCCAGTAATAAGTGCCATCAGATACTCTATAAAAACTCTTACCCAACGAATCTACTTTCACAACCTCTTTGAATCCACCAAAGAAATCCGTCGCATCGGGGGCAGGCTGTGTATATTCCGCAAGTGTTTCATCATAACCTCCGGTGGTATAAGAAGCGGCGATACCAAATTTCCAATCATTAGGAAGAGTTGTTCCATCAACTATGGTTGCTGCCTTTGTAATCAATCCACTATTGAATACAATTTCTGTTCTGTCATAATTAATATCTGTATCTTGAATATCCATTTTAGAACATCCAATGAATATGAATAATACGGACATTAAGCAAATTAAAAATTTCTTCATTTTCTTTTTCTTTGATTTATTTATAAATAATAATTTTAAATGGTTATATTTATTTCGTCAGAATCCCATCCTCCTACACCAACATCAATTCCTCCGGTAGATTGATCATTCGTATATATATCCGAATAATTTAATTCAATATTAATTAACCCACCCATGGGTATACTTTTTACCCTATTTGAAACATTTACTTTAACTTTTCTTTCTATGTTATTAATTAATATTATTTCGAATCCGATATGACATTCGAATGTATCAGATATGTCCCATGAACTATCGTCCTGATATGCAGCTGGAATTCCGAAAGTAACTATTCTACTACAAAAAACATATTTATCTAAATCACCTCGACCAAATTTTATATCGCCGAAAATATTACATTGATCATTTAAGGATTTTTGTGTTTTTATATTTCTGGCATTAGACATTCCAGATAAAATCAAAGAATCTAATTCCATTGGTCCCCACGTATCGTCTTTCAAATCATTATATATAATTATCTGTATTACATATATAAAAGATTGTGGTGAAAGTTTACTATGTATTTTTCTTGAATAATACCCTTCTTCGTTAATATCCCAATCATATCCGTGTATATTACAATCCATATTATCTATAGTGGAACTCCATATTTCTTCGGGTTGTTCATATATAGGATATTGATTTAAAAAAGAAAATACTGATCCTTCTTTTTTATCAGTTGATATTAAATAATTGCGGTTTGAATTTTGTAAGTCGTATGTGCTTATTACACAATCCACTATATCTGATGTCAATACATTAATTGGAGATTTATATGCGGGTTTACAAATAACAAATTTGTTATTTACATAAATATCTTCGTAAATCATGTCATGATTTTTATATCCTATATCACCCCATGCAAATTCATCCCAGTAATATATAAAATCATTGCCTAATTTATAATCATATGTTATCTCCGGTATAATCTGTATCTCATAATCGCCTGATGAATAATATATTTCATTTTTCGCACACGACAACGCTAATATTACCATTAATATGTATGGCAATATCTTTTTAAATATATTATTAACACACAGATACATCTATATAAAATATAAGGATTTCTAAATTAATTTAGAAATCCCACCCGAGCCCCTGATTGGATTCGAACCAACGCCACCTGATTACGAAACAGGGATTCTCCCATTGAAACTACAGAGGCATATGGTTGAGCTCCTTACCGGAATCGAACCAGCATCTTCTGATTACAAAACAGATATCCTCCACCGTTGAACGAAAGGAGCGTTTGTAGCAGTGGAAAGATTTGAACTTTCAACCCCCAGTTTCAGAGACTGGTGCTCTAACCAATTGCGCTACACTGCTATTTATTTTGAGCAACCAACCGGAATCGAACCGATGTCTTATCCATACCAAGGATACGTACTTAACCAGCTATACTATGGCTGCATATTTAAATTATTCTACCTTTTAACCAACCTTCCTCTAAAAAACCCTCCAACAATTCTCTTTTAATTTTTTTGTTTATTCCATTTTTATTAATCCAACAAGTTCCTTGTCCTGAAGTTCTTCTTCGAAAGGTATTTTCATCATTTAAAAAATCAGGAAAGTATTTTTTTAAATCCCTATATATATCTTTTCTATATAGCTCACCGCGAGATTGTAAGTATTCTTTTGCTTTTGTAGACCAACCCTGCTTTGAAAAATCAATTCCTGAATTTTTTATAAGATTATTTAATATTTCTATTTTTCTTGATATTAAATATTCTTGATGAGCTTTCCAATGTTCAAATTTTTCTTGTTTAGATCTTTGTTTTTCTATTTTGTTTTTAAGTCTCTCATCTATATCTTCTCTTATATATTGTTTGTTTCTAATGGGAAGAGATAGTATGTCGTTTAAACATTTAGGATTTTCTTTATAAGCATCATTATAATAGATCTGAATTATTTTCCATCCTCGATTTTCAAAAAACTGTTGTTTTTCTTTTGATGTTTCGTTTAATTCACCGTCTCTATTATAATGTTGAGTACCATTTATTTCTATTCCTATTTTTTCATCAGGAAATGCTATATCTAAACGAAATCCTCTTTCCTTCCAATACGGAGTATATTCTTCAATAAAGTCAATTCCGTTATTTTTTAAAATTTGTTTAAAGTGTTCACACGCTTTAGATTGACCTTTGCTATAATTTAAAAATTCTTCTCGATGTTCAGACATCCATTTATAATATCCTTCGCGAATTTTCTGTTTATGCTCGTTTGATAACTTTCTCCCCTTCCTAATATTAATATTATGTTCTTTTCTATATTGTTTATCTTTTTTATATAAAGCTGATTTTGATGGAGTTATAAAAGGATTATCGCAACAATTATTTTCATGTCTAATTAATGCTCCTTTGTTTCCACAAGTTTTACCACAATATTTGCAATTACAAATAATGTTGTGAATATTTTTATAGTCTATATGAGCTCTATTAAAATTTAAAATTTTTAAATTCTGTTCCCTATTAGGATTTAATTTACAAAACCCAGTGTGTCCTCCAAGTTGAGTTTTACTTTCAAATTCCCTTCCACAATATTTACATTTATACATATATAAATATAATAAAATCAAACCCCCTCTTTATAAATTAATCCATTAAACTAGTATCCGGTAGAAGATTCGAACTCCTATACTCAGATTCGTATTCTGAAATCCTTCCATTGAATGAACCGGACATATTTTAAATACTTACATTGTATCTCAGAGAGGTGATGGCCACTTCCTCAAATTTTACAGCGAATGTTTTAACCTCATAAACTATCACTTCAATCAGCTCTACAGACTTGAACACGCTTCTTTCGCTTGTAGATATTATAAGTATTTTTGGGAATCGTGTCGGATTCGAACCGACGCTGAGGATTTCTCCTCCCGGGGCCACAACCCGGTGACATTGACCGCTAGTCGAACGACTCCATATAATAGTGTCAAGTTTTTGAGCTTGTGACACCAGCAAGCCTGTGGGTACCCCGAGACTCGAACTCGGAACCTCCGGTGTATCAGACCGGGACTCTGACCAATTGCGCTAGATACCCATTAATATTTATCAAACTTATCAAAAAACTTTAGTGTGGCGGTAGTCAGATTCGAACTGGCATCCTACGGTTTCAAAGACCGAGATAATAAACCTTTATACTATACCGCTATATTTTTGCTGATCCTAAAGGATTCGAACCCTTATCGTCCGGGTTGGAGCCGGAAATGCTGAACCATTACACCAAGGACCAATTTGTGCGGGAAGCGAGACTCCAACTCGCAACCTTCTGATTGGAAATCAGATATGCAAAGCAGTTACACCTTTCCCGCAATTCATTTGAGCAGCATACTGGTAACGCTCCAGCGTCTCGACATTGGCAATGTCGCATAATTACTTTTATACGAATGCTGCATTAGGAGTCTGGGACTGGACTCGAACCAGCGTAAGTCATTGACTATCAACGGTTTTGCAGACCGCCTCCTGACCAACTCGGACACCCAGACATTATATATTCAACTTGTCAAAGACCTAACAAAAAAATCACCTGAACCTTTCTCGCTCAAGTGATCTTCGTCCTATCTTATAAACTTTTTATCTTCACCTAGAGATAGACTTACTTGAGCATAGCATTGCCACCACACCAACCTTGGCGCTGTCCGCAAATACCAATATGTCCAATTGTCTGTCTCATGTTTATATAATACAAAATAATTCCAAAAAATTTAATCTTTTGTATACTTTTTTATTATATCTCTTGCTTTCTTCGAAATAGTGTCGGGAATGTATCCTACTAAACTCTCAAATCCAGCTTTCTTCATTTTGTGTTCCCAATTACCACTATGTAATCCACCGATCCATGCCCATCCTCCCCGAGGATACCAATTGAAAGATATATCAAAGTCATTAGCATCATCTATGTCGTTTAGGGAGAACTCATAACTACTTCCCATCACACATAATGCCTCATGACACATATATATTGTTTCGGGACAGAGGACGTATATATCTCCCCCGTCTACTGCAGATGCAACAATACAATCATCTTCATTATATAAAATATTATATTCATCACTCATATCGCCCAACTCAACAACAACCTTTGTTTGAATTCCCGCTACGTTTAGTCCAGAAGCCTTGGTTCCAAAGTACTTTTTACGTCTTTTTTTAAAATAATCTTCGCACAGTTTCCAATCCGGTTCATATATCTCAATTCCGTTGATTTTAATAGCGGAGTTGATGTTATCACCAAATATTCCTTCGTTTATATAATTAACTAAATGCTTCATATTATAATCTTTGTCTTTGCCACTCTTCCCAACCGCGTTGAGTAACGCCTTTCTGATCCTGAGGAAGAGCTCCACATTCATAGAATTCTTTACTTACATGAATCCTTCTCTCTCCGTACTTAACTGTATTTAAATACATCCAATAAGTATCGTCTCCAATCCTATATCCTTTGACTGTCCCAAATGATGGAAGAGTGTCTTGTTTTATCTCCAATCCATCTACCTTCTTACAGTAGTTGATAATTCTAGCATAAAGATTTCTCCAACTATCAATCGTCATAGTAGAGGGGTTTATCTCATACCACTCTCTATTTCCTTGATGGTCGCGACAAAGTGCAACTCCGTTTCCAAAGAATTTCTTAAGTACATATGCGAGTTTCTCAGGAACGGTCTTTTTTCTCACATTATCATCAAACAGACTCTCTGTGAGACTCTTTGGTTTCATAGTATACTTACTATAACCAATAATTCTATTGAGTGGAACGAATCCACCAGTCCACTTCATCATCTTGCCTTTATAAGAAAAGACAATTCCTTCAGCACTCGCGAGATTTTCCTGTCCTATATCATTCAATACATCCAACCATTTCTGCAAGAACTCATTGTCTTCGAGAGATCCTTCCCTTTTGATCTTATCGGTTGCTGTTTGAAGATCTTTAAGGAGTGATTTAATAGTTCCATCCTGTCCATCATTCACGAACCCGCTAGTTACTCGAATGATGTCTGCTCCCAGACTATAGAAGAATTTCTGAAGGGGTAAGAGAACATCCCCGCAGACTTTATTTGCGCGTTTATCGAGCGTTACGAACTCATCCAAATGATCTTTATAGGTGTCCTTGAGATCACGC
>Ga0247608_10002738_pt1 | contig 21466 bp, 12 predicted proteins | sample 176DNAGHGlowgp2_FD_193490 | JGI IMG/M metagenome (GOLD analysis project Ga0247608, IMG submission 193490) | Sheep rumen microbial communities from Palmerston North, Manawatu-Wanganui, New Zealand - 1766 DNA GHGlow gp2 | ecosystem: Host-associated > Mammals > Digestive system > Stomach > Rumen ...
ACAACTGGCGGTGATTGTCGGTGGTGAGCAGCAGGCGTGCGATGTGGGGCACTGCGAGGCCGATGAAGGCCACAGGGCCACAGAAGGCCGTGGTGATAGCCGTGAGCAGACCTGTGATGACGAGCAGCCAGTTGCGCACCTGGAGGATGTTCACCCCGAGGTTCTCGGCATAGCGGTCGCCGAGCATCAGGGCATTCAGCGGTTTGATGAGCAGGAGGGCGCCCACGAGTCCTGCCAGCGATACCGTGAGGAACACGGGCATATTGGCCATCGATACCCCACCGAAGGAGCCCATGCCCCAGACCATATACGACTTGACGCCCTCGTCGGTGGCGAAGAAGTTGAGCAGGGAGATGGCGGAGTTGGAGATATAGCCGATCATGATGCCGATGATGAGGAGCATCACGTTGTTGCGCACGAGTGTCGAGAAAAAGAAGATGACCGCCATCACGGCCATGGCACCGATGAAGGCTGCCAGCAGGATGGCTGCAAAGCCGCTGACGCTGACAGAACCGATGGAGAGGCCACCACCGAGGAAAAGCATGACAAGGGCGACGCCCAGACCTGCACCGCTGTTGATGCCGAAGATGCTGGGACCCGCCAGAGGGTTGCGGAAGGCCGTCTGCAGCATCAGACCGCTGACGGCGAGTGAGGCACCGCAGAAGACGGCTGTGATGGCCTGCGGCAGGCGCGACTGCAAGACGATGAACTGCCAGGAACTTTTCTCGGAGGTGTCGCCCATCAGGATACGCAACACGTCGGAGGCAGGAATCGACACCGAACCCAGCAGCAGGTTCAGCACGAAAAGCAGCAGGATAAGTGCGCCCAAACCGATACAGTAGATGATACCCTTGTTCATTTCTGTGTGCAAATTTACGCGTTTTTTTATAGATACGCAACAAAAATACGTCATATTATCGTCAAAAACGCGTTCTTTTCAAATAATTGTTGTAACTTTGCGCCCTGACAATCAACAATGTATGAATAATATGACACGAACTTTTCTCAAAGCGTCGCTGGCTGTCGTGTTTCTCCTGACAGTCGCGCCAGCATCAGCCACCAAGTTTATCGGGCTGAAAATCATCGACAAGAATTATCTCATGGTGCAGTTCCGTGACGGTGAAGTGCACTACCGTGACAGCGGCACGGGCACCAGCGCCTATCTGGGACACTCGTTCTCAGAGGGCGACGACACGCTCGTGGTGTTCGGCGAAAGACTGAAGGCTGCAGAAGCGCAGCAGGCAGCACTCTGGCAGATCAGCTCTGCCGACGACAAGGCATTCCAGACGGCACAGCCGCTGAAGGTGTGGCGCAAGTCGAAGCCGATGAATACCGACCACACGCTCACCAGCGAGAACGACCACTGGCTCTTCCTGCAGCTGGCACAGCCGATGAAGCAGGGATGCACCTATACCGTGAACATCCCCGGGAATATCGGCAGCGATGCGAAGACTGCCTCTGTATGTTTCGACGTGTGGAACAGTCAGTCGGAGGCTGTGCATGTGAACATCATCGGCTATTCGCCCGCAGAACAGACGCATGCAGCCGACCTCTACCAGTGGCTGGGCGACGGCGGACAGCGCGACTATCGCGAATGGGAAGGCCGTAAGGTATATTTATATAATGTAAAGACGAAGAAGAAACAGGCCGCCGGCGTGGTGAAGTTCTGGAAGAGTGCCGCCGACGCTGCGCAGGAGGCTGGACAGAAGCCGCTCATCGGAACCGACGTGTGGAACATCGACTTCAAGAGCACTGCCCCCGGGCGCTATCGTCTAGTGGTGGAGGATGTAGGCTGCAGCATGGACTTCGACATTGCTGCCGACGTATATTACCAGCCTTTCCGTTACTCGGTGCGCGGGTACTACTATATGCGTCTTGGCGAGCCCAACGATCCCGAGCACGTTTGGCCTGTTCCCCGCCAGCCGCAGTTTATCCCCGAGACCGATCCCAAGGGATTCACTGTCTATAAGACCGACTTCCACCCCTTCATGCAGGAGTGGCGCGACCTGCATACCGACGTGTGGGACGAGCCTCATTTCAAACCAGCTCTTGAATCTCGCTTCTGGCAGCACCGTCTGCCGGGTAATCCTGTGAACATCGACGTGAAGGGTGGTCACTCAGATGCCTTCGATTGGGACCGTCATCTGGCTCATGTAAGTAACATCTACGACATGCTGTTGCCTTATATCCTCTCCGGTGGACGTCTGAGTGATGACAACCTCGGCATCCGTGAGAGTGGCAACGGTATCCCCGACATCATCGATGAGGCCCGTAACGAGGTAGACTTCTTCCTCTCTATCCGCGACGGCGAGGGCTATTCGCAGGGCGTGACCAATCCTGATGCAGGCTGGAGCGTGATGTATCAGGCAGGCTGCACGACGATGGCTGCCTGGGCTAATGCCGCCAACTGTGCCATTACCGCTGAGGCCTTCCGTCTGCAAGGCAACGACTCACTGCGCCAGTACTATACCGATGAGGCCATCAAGGCTTTCCGCTATGCTGCCAAGCAGGAGTGGAACCAGCTCGATGACCGTCAGGACATCGGCAGTATGCAGATGCGTGGCCGCGACTTCCGTCAGATGGCTGCCGCCTATCTCTATAACCTGACAGGCGACACTGAGTGGGAGGATATCTTCGCCAAGGAACCGTATAAGGTGGCTATCAACAACACCTGGATAGCTGCTGCCTATCTTACCTGTCCGCAGCCGCGCCATTATGCCGATATTTATGCCGCCATCAAGGCCGGTGTGAAGGCCGAGGCAGAAAGCTATAATATCGCCAACATGGCCCAGCGTCCCTCGCGCCGCAGTGCCAACGACCGCCGCTGGCAGGTGTCGCAGAACCTGCAGCTCGTGATGCTGGCTCACTATATCGCCGACAAGGCAGAGAAGAAAGCCCTGGAGCACGTGATGTTCACAGAGGCTAGCTGGAGTCTGGGACGTAACCCCGGCAATATCGTGGAGATGACAGGACTGGGTGAGCGCCATATCACCGACTGCTACACCACAGGCAGAAACGACGGTGCCCCTGAAAGTCATCCTGGACAGACGCCTTTCAACGGCACCGAGACTTGGTCGCCTGGTCATAACGGCGGTGATGCCCGCGTGCTCCTGAAATACTGCTATCCTGCGTGGAACGTGGAAGGTATGAAAGTGACTACCACCTGGCCGCGACAGGAGTCATTCTTCAATCAGCGCTATTTCTGGGTTAACGGTGAGTTCACCCCACGTGAGACCATGCGTGGCAAGATGGCCCTGCTGGGCTATCTCTATGCCATCCGCTAAGGATTAAGAGGTTGTACGCTCTGACAACGGGCGGTGTAGAAATCGCGGAAGTCAGACCATTTATAATAAGGAGCCATCACTGTCGGCACAGGCAGGGTGGCTTCTTCGCCGTTTAGGAGGCACTTCACCAGAATGTCGCTATTCTCCTGACTGCGGTAGAACACCAGCTGGATGTTGGAAGCCATGCAGGTCTCCCAGTTTTGGTAGCAGTTCTTCACCTCATAGGGGTCTTCCGGATCGCGGTCAGCGCCATTGATACCCATCAGTACGGTCAAAGGTCCGAGGTAGCTGTCGTGGCCGAAGCGGAGGTCTGCAATATGGTCGCTCTCTCCCTTGACAACGGCATCAGCCTTCTCAAGGATGTCTTCGAGGATGGGGATGGTCTCGTAGCGCGGACCGAATACCCACGCATAGGTACCGAGGTTGGAAGCCTCCCACTGGCTGGCAATCTCCTCGTCGGTGAGGATATTACCCATCATACCCTCATGGCCGATGTTGGGCAGTGAGGTATAGAGGTTGCTCAGCAGGTAATAGATACGGCTGGCCTCAGGCAGACTGTCGGTATTGGTGAATACACGGGCGACAACGGTCTGGGGCAGGGGATTCTCCTGCTTGAACTGTGCCCTGTTCTGCTCGAAGCGGGGCTTGCTTCTGGGGTACTTGCGGCGCAGAGGGTTCTGACGGTCATCGGGCACTACGGCTTGGAGGGTGAATCGTGAGGAGTTCTCGCGAATCTCAATCATGGGGTTGCATTGTACCAGTTCCTGGCAGAAAGCCGACATGCTGATCACGCAGCGACCTACGAGCGAGGAAACGGCCAGCACGTTACCGCCCTTGCTGAACACCTCGGGGAAGTTGTTGTACATCGTGCGGGCGATGCCCTGATGCTGCTCCCAGCCCAACTGTGTGAGTTCGCTCCAGCCTGTGAAGAGCTCTTGTTTCGCTGCCGTGAACTTGTTGTAGAAGGCTTCACCTTCAGCTGTCAGTTGGTGGCGCTCGTGGGCTTTCGTCATCAGAGAGTCAAGGCCTTTGTAGAGGAAATCGCTCCAGAAGTAGCGCGAGCCATGACGGCTGTAGTGGGCGATGTAGAAGGGTTCGTAACCTGCTGGCGAAGCCGTCAGTTTGGCATCCGTAAAGTGATACGGATAGTCGGTTCCGAAAGATCTCTTTGGATCGGCTTTCAACAATTCGAGTGCCGATGTCTGTGCCCAGGTCATCATGGCCGTGAGCGCGAGCAATAGGGTAGTGAAGGTTTTCTTCATGTTGGTTTGAATAATTTAAAGTTAGATGGATGATTCTATCGGATGATTTGTTTCTTGCCGCCTATGAGGTAGATGCCACGCGGCAGGGCACCAAGTTTATCGGATGTACCTACACGCACCCCTTGCAGGGTGTAGACGGGCTGCGGCTCTGAACGCTCCACGACAGGGACGAGACCCGTCTCTTCATCGTCGGCATGGGGCCAGTCTACGTTGTAATAGGCGGCATACCAGTCCATGCAGGCTTTTCCGCAGGCTTCTTCCAGTCCGTCGAAGACAGGTTCTGCCTTTCCCGTGGCCAGCAGTTTGTCGATGTCTATCAGACAACCTGTACCCGAGAGTGTCATGGAGATATTGCCGAAATGGTCGAGCGTGGCCTTGAATGCCTTGCCCCATTTTGAGGTGGAACCTGTGGACCAGGTGCCGTAATTGGCGGGCACATAGTCGCCATGCTCGTTATAATGACCTGCTCCCGGTTTCTCCGGACTCCAGTCTACCTCTGTGATAATGACAGGTGCCACATCCACCACGGGCACGCTCTGGTGGAAGTTCCTGATCTTGTTATCGGGGTCGGGGGTGTCGTCGCTACAGCCATACCATCCTGTATAGTCGTGTACGGCATAGCCGATGTTGTCGCCCTCTATCGGATAGTTCTTATAGCTCTTGTAGTTCGATTGCCAGCCTGTGCCCGGAGCCCAGATGATGCCCGTGAAACCGTTAGCGCGTATCTTGTCGACGATAGGCTGGAAATAGTCGTGGAGTGCCTTCGGATCCTCTTTGCCCTCGGCATTCTTCAGGCGCACGGGCTCATTGGCCAGTTCGATGCTGAGCTGTCCTGCCAGTTGTTTCACCAGCGGCTGCTGCGTGAAGATGTCCCACACGGTCATCAGATAGTCCTGGTAGTAGTCGCCCACCTTCAGGTCCTGCGGACAAACGCCTGGCGGACGCACCACCACATACATGCCGTGGCTCATGGCCTTCTCTGCCAGCGGGAGATAGAGGATCGGGAGGAAGGTCTTCAGCCGCTCCTTGCTGAAACGTGAGATGTTCGCCTCACCAGTCTCCGTGCCTGTCTGCTGCTTATCGGGATCGTTGGTCCAGGCAGGGTCTAGATGCAGGCGGAATACGTTACACTTGGCCTGTTCCAGACCGTCGAACACCTTATCGAAGTAATCCAGGCAGTAGCCCACGCTGGCTTCGTTGTAATGATCCCACCAGCCGCGCTCTTTGGTGCCTTGCCAGCGGTCGCCGTTGAAATATACATTAGGTGTGTCCATCACCCCGTGGAGCACCACATGGTTGCCGTGCTTATCCACCAGCCATCGGCCTTCGGTATGCAGGGTAGGCAGGGGCTTTACACCTTGTGCCACAGTCGCAGAGCACCCCATGAAAGCTACGATGAGCGTTGATAATAGTCGTTTTTTCATTTCCACATTTATGCTTACCGTGCGCAAAGATACAACATATTTTCCGAAAAACAAATTGTAAGTAGTGTTATTTCAGATTTATTTTGTAACTTTGCCGACAAATAGCAAAAATGACTAAAAACAATCATGTAATGAAGAAGCGATTTTTAATCCTTGTGTCTGCTTGCGTAGCGATAGCTGCCCAGGCACAGAAGCCCGCCATCCCCCGCGACGCCGCGCTGGAGGCTAAAGTAGAGAAGACCCTTGCGAAGATGACCCTCGACGAGAAGATCGGGCAGATGCTCGAACTGAACCTCGACATCATCGGAAAGATGACCGTTGAGAATGCGAAGGTGGATCGTGAGAAGGTGCGCTCGGTACTGCAGCAGTACGGTCGTTCTGCCGAAGAGGTGGAGAACATGCTGAAAAAGACCGATCAGGAGATCATCGACTTGCTCGGCGGTTTTCCCGTAGACATCTATCAGGGCGATACGAAGCGTGTGTGGAAACTCAACGAGGTGATGCTCGACACGCTGATCTCAAAGTGGAAGGTAGGTTCTATCCTGAATGCCCCCGGCACCCGTGCCCCGAAGGTGGATGAGTGGCAGAAGTGGATCCGTCTGATTCAGGAAAAATCGATGAAATATCTGGGCATTCCCGATATCTATGGTCTCGACCATAACCACGGTGTCACCTACACCCAGGGCGGCACCCTCTTCCCGCAGCCCATCAACCTCGGTGCCTCCTTCAATACCGATCTGGCCTTCCGTGGTGCAGAGATTACGGCTTACGAGAGTCGTGCAGCCAACTGTCCATGGGTGTATAACCCCGTCGTAGACCTGAGCCGCGATCCCCGCTGGCCCCGTGTCTATGAGAGCTTCGGCGAGGATGCCATCCTCAATGCGAAGATGGTGGTGGCAGAAATCAAGGGTTATCAGGGAGAGGACAACAACCACATAGACCGCTTCCACGTAGGTACGAGCACCAAGCACTACTTCGCATACGGTGCTCCCTGGACAGGCAAGGACCGTACCCCCGCCTATCTCAATCCGCAGATGATCCGCGAGAAATACTTCGAGCCCTTCAAGGCAGCCGCCCTCGCAGGAACCCTCACGATGATGGTCAATTCTGCCTCCGTCAACGGTGTGCCCGTGCATGCCAGTTACGAGTATCTCACGAAGTGGCTCAAGGAAGATCTCCAGTGGGATGGTTTCCTCGTCACAGACTGGGCTGATATCAACAACCTCTTCTCGCGCGAGAAGGTTGCCAAGGATAAGAAAGACGCTATCCGTATCGCCATCAATGCCGGTATCGATATGTCGATGGATCCTTATAGCGTCGATTTCTGTATCCTGCTCAAAGAGCTCGTTCTTGAGGGTAAGGTGAAGCAGGAGCGCATCGATGATGCCGTGCGCCGCATCCTCCGTGCCAAGTATCGCCTCGGACTTTTCGACGAGCCGAATACAGGTGGCAAGGGCTTCGAGAAGTTCGGTTGCGAAGAGTTTGCCCAGGCTTCTCTCAAGGCTGCCGAAGAGTCAATGGTTCTCCTGAAGAACGAGGACAACATCCTCCCCCTTAATGGTCAATCATCAATGGTCAATGGTCAATGTAAGAAAATCCTCCTCACGGGACCTAATGCCAATCAGATGCGCTGTCTGCACGGTGGCTGGAGCTACACCTGGCAGGGCTCGAAGGCCGAAGACCTTTCTGAGAAATACAATACCATCTACGAGGCCCTCTGTAATAAATATGGTAAAGAGAATATCATCCTCGAGCAGGGTGTGACCTATAACGAGAATGGTGCCTATTACGATGAGAACGAGCCTGAGATAGACAAGGCCGTAGCCGCTGCAGCCAAGGCCGATGTCATCATCGCCGCCATCGGTGAGAACTCCTATACCGAGACACCAGGTAACCTCTCTGACCTCTGGCTTTCCGAGAACCAGCGTAACCTCGTGAAGGCCCTCGCCAAGACGGGCAAGCCCATCATCCTCGTGCTTAATGAAGGTCGTCCACGTCTGATTGCCGACATCGAGCCGCTGGCAAAGGCCGTCGTCGATATCCTGATTCCCGGTAACTATGGTGGTGATGCCCTCGCCAACCTTCTCGCTGGCGATGCCAATTTCTCGGCTAAGATGCCTTACACCTATCCGCGTGAGATCAACTCGCTCAATACCTACGACTATAAGGTATCTGAGGAAGTGGGTACCATGGCAGGCGCTTATAACTACGATGCTAAGGTGAGTCTGCAGTGGCCCTTCGGTTTCGGACTCAGCTACACCACCTTCGAGTATTCGAACCTGAAGGTAGACAAGTCGCAGTTCACGGCTGACGATGTACTCACCGTCACCGTCGACGTGAAGAACACTGGTGCCAAGGCCGGTAAAGAAGCTGTGCTGCTCTATTCGTCAGACCTCATCGCCAGTGTCGTGCCTGATAACAAGCGACTGCGCGACTTCACGAAGATCTCTTTGGAGCCTGGTGAGGTGAAGACTGTCACCTTCCAGTTGCCTGCCAGCAAACTCGCCTTCGTAGGTGCTGACGGCAAATGGACACTCGAAGAAGGCGATTTCATCCTGAAGATTGGCAATCAGACCGTGCCTACGGCCTGCACCCAGACAAAAATCTGGGACGAGCCCAACATCTAATTCCAAAATGCTACATTGGGGCCAGGCCCCAATGTGCATTTTTATATGCTTAACGACAATAAACCGTTAAAACAATAACCGAAAATGATGAAACGTGTAATTTCCCTTATGGCACTGGCGCTCACTGCGGGCACAGTAACAGCACAGGACAGACTCTATGCCGACGAATTTCCACTTGGTGACGTGACGCTGCTCGACGGTCCGCTGAAGAAGGCCCGCGACCTGAATATCAAGACACTGCTGCAGTATGACTGCGACCGACTGTTGGCACCTTACCTCAAGGAGGCAGGTCTTACCCCCAAAGGGAAGTCTTATCCTAACTGGGATGGTCTTGACGGTCATGTTGGTGGTCACTATCTGACGGCGATGGCCATCAATGCTGCTACTGGCGATGCAGAGTGCCAAAAGCGGATGGACTATTTCATCAGCGAACTGAAGGCCTGTGCCGAAGCCAACGCGAAGAACCATCCTGAGTGGGGCAAGGGTTATGTAGGCGGTGTGCCAGGGAGCGACCGTATATGGTCTACCTTTAAAAAGGGCGACTTCGGGGCTTACTATAGCGCGTGGGTACCTTTTTATAATATCCATAAGATGTATGCCGGTCTTCGTGATGCTTGGGTCTATTGCGGTAACGAAGAAGCCAAACAGCTCTTCCTCGGTTTCTGTGACTGGGCCATCGATCTGACGGCAGGACTTTCGGATGATCAGATGGAGCGTATCCTGCATACCGAGCACGGCGGTATGAACGAGGTGCTGGCAGATGCATACGCCATCACCAACGACAAGAAATACCTTGACGTGGCGAAGCGGTTCTCTCATCGCAGACTGCTGTTGCCTCTCTCGCAGCGGCAGGATTGTCTCGACAATATGCACGCCAATACCCAGGTGCCCAAGGTGGTGGGCTTCGAGCGTATCTCAGAACTCTCGGGCGATGAGCTCTATCATGATGCCAGTGCCTATTTCTGGGATATCGTGACTGGTGAGCGTACACTGGCATTCGGTGGTAACAGCCGACGTGAGCACTTCCCCAGCAAGGAGGCCTGCAAGGACTTCGTGGAGGATATCGACGGCCCTGAGACCTGTAATACCAACAACATGCTGAAACTCTCCGAGGAACTGCACCGTAGGAATCCCGAGGCACGCTATGCCGATTTCTACGAGTTGGCTACCTTTAACCATATCCTCTCCAGCCAGCATCCGCAGCATGGTGGCTATGTGTACTTCACTTCTGCCCGTCCACGTCATTACCGTAACTACTCGGCTCCCAATGAGGCCATGTGGTGCTGTGTGGGAACAGGTATGGAGAACCACGGCAAATACGGACAGTTTGTGTATACCCATAAAGGGGATGCCTTATTCGTGAACCTCTTCGTGGCCTCTGAACTGAACTGGAAGGAAAAGGGCGTGGTGCTTCGTCAGGAAACACAGTTCCCCTATAGTGAGACGAGCAAGCTGACCATTGCTGAGGGTAAGGGCAGGTTCGCCTTGATGGTGCGTTACCCAGGATGGGTGAAGCCCGGGCAGTTTGAGGTGAAGGTGAATGGTGCGCCTGTGAGCATCGTTACGGGTCCCTCGTCGTATGTCGCCATCGACCGTCAGTGGAAGAAGGGTGATGTCGTAGAGATGACATTCCCCATGCACAACAGCGTGAAGTATATCCCCAATCTGCCGCAGTATATTGCGCTGATGCATGGTCCTGTCATGCTGGCAATGAAGACGGGAACAGAGGATCTGGCGATGCTGATAGCCGATGACAGCCGTTTCGGACAGTTGGCCGTGGGCAAGAAACTTCCCGTCGATCAGGCACCGATCCTGATTAATAACCAGATTGCCGACATCGCCAATCAATTGTCACCCATTGCTGGCAAGCCACTCCACTTTACACTCGCTACCAAGATGGTCAATGAGATCCGCAACGAACTGATACCTTTCTTCGAACTCCACGATTCCCGCTATATGATGTACTGGCTGGCACTTTCAGAGGATAACTACAAGGGCTATCTCGACAATCTGGCCAAGCAGGAGCAGGAACGTCAGGCACTCGAAGACCGCACGGTAGACAAAGTGCAGCCTGGTGAGCAGCAGCCCGAGAGTGACCACTTCATGGAGACCGACGATTCATCGGTAGGCAACTCCAACGATGTGTTCTATCGTGATGCCAGCGACGGACATTACTTCAGCTATCTGATGCAGACGGGCGGAGAGACAAACCTGAGCCTGCGCCTGAAATACTGGGGTGTAGGCGAGTGGAAGAGCCATGAGTTCGACATCTTCGTCGACGATGTGCTGGTGAAGGAAGTGAACAATACGGGCAAGTACCGCATCTCAGAGTTTAAGTATGAAACCTATCCCGTGCCTGCCGAGGCACTAAAGGGCAAGAAGCAAGTGCGTGTGAAGTTCGTAGCCAAACCCAAGAAACAGATTGGCGAGATCTATGAGGTAAGACTGGTAAAATGAAAACTGGTCTAGGAATCAGTTCTCAGGAAGATCTGGGGTTTGTTGTTTCTCCTTAGCCTCCTTCCTGCTTCTCAATTCGTCCATATAGCCTGCTGTCACAATACCCGACGGCAGGGCTATAATGGCGATGCCAATCATGGACGAGACGATACTGATGGCGCGCCCTATGGTAGAGATCGGGTAAAGGTCGCCGTAGCCTACTGTCGTCAGCGTACAGGCAGCCCAGTAGAAGGCATCGAAATAGTTCTTAAATAGGTATTCGCCCGTCTCGGGAACAATATCCTCTTCGGCATGGAACATGATCAGGGCCGTGACGAAGATATAGAAGATAGCCAACGACAAGACCGTCAGGAGGATTCGGCGCTGCTTGCGGATGACGGTCAGGATAATCTCCAGCGGCTCGAAATACCTAATAATCTTGAAGACGCGTAGAATCTTCAACAACCGTGGCACACGGAACAGCTTGAACGTAGGTACAAGCAGATGGAACAAGGGAAGAATCGAGAGCAGATCGATGATGGCCATCGGCGTAAAGGGGTGGATGATGAAAGCCCAGGGCTTCTTTCTGCCGGAAAGGTAGTCAGCCGTGTACCAGCGCAGGATATAGTCGGCGATGAAGAGCAGACCTGAGATCAGGTCAAACCACCAGAACAGCTTGTAATACGTCCTGAACATCAGGGGCACAATGCCGATGATAATGGCTACAAGCATCACGACATTATAGGCACGTGATGCCAAAGTATCTTTGTGACTGGGCTCAATGAGCTTGTAGATTTCTTCGCGTGAAAGCATAGTCTTTGGTTATTGTTTTTGCAAAGATACGGAATAAAATAGGAAAAACAAGCAAATTAGCGGAAAAATGTAATAAAAATAGGGAAAAATCTTGCAAATTTGCTTTTTTATACTTATCTTTGCACTCGAACCCTATCGTTCTCATGGGGCTAAGGGGGTCAGGTTACTTAAAAAAAAGACGTTAATATATAACTCCTACGTCTTTCGCGTTGAATCATGCGATTACTATTAATCCGCCGAATTTGGGAGAGAGGAGGCACAAAACCTAGACGAAGATGAGAAAATTACTGCTACTCATTCTCACATTCCTTGTCATGACTGTACTGCCGGCAGTGGCAGACGGCATTAGCGTAATGAGTTTCAAACTGTTGGAAACCGATCTGACGGCTAACACTCATGGAACACAAAAGTTTGATCAGAATGGCGACAAGGCAGCCCTGATTAAGATTGTAACCCCCGAAAAGGGATTCCAGTTCAACGGTGGATCGCTTGGTATCGTTGGTACTGAGGAGAAACCGGGCGAAATCTGGCTTTATGTACCGCCACGTGCCCAGAAGCTTACCGTTACCCACCAGGTGTTCGGTGTGCTGCGCGACTACTATTATCCCGTATCAGTGCAGGGCGGACGTACCTACGAGATGTTGCTCGACATCGGTATCGGTCGTTATGTGACCATCACCACCTCGCAGGCAAAGTCCGATGTCACTATCGACGGTGAGTATGTAGGACAGTCGCCGATCTATAACCGCTATATGAACTACGGCCGTCATGCCGTCGTTACCCAGAATGGCATCTACGAGGGTCAGGACACCATCGTCGTATCCTTCAACGACAGCAAGGAGACCAAGATGGTAAACATCGCCATGCAGGATATGAGCCGCCACTTCGGTGAGGTGACCGTGAATGTAGAGAACAATGCCGACATCTGGTTCAACGACCGTCAGGTAGGTACCAGTACCTGGAGCACCCAGCTCCGTGAAGGTACTTACACCATTGAGACTCGCAAGAACGACTGTGACCCCGTGAGGACTACCTTCACCGTGCAGCCACAGCGCCAGAACACCATTACGGCAGCACCGCCGGCACCCCACACAGGTCGTCTGAACATCTACACCCGTCCTCGTAGTGCAAAGGCTATCCTCAATGGTACGACTCCCATCGACGTGGCAGAGTTGCAGACATTGCCCGTAGGTACCTATCAGCTCGCTTTCAGCCATAAGGGCTACGTGGGCACTGACCGTGAGTTCACGATTACACACAACCAGACGACGACAGATACCGTGACGCTGGCCCGTGTGAAATACATCAAGCCCAATGCCTTCTACTTCGGCGCCGGCTATACTCTGCGTTCACTCGGTGGTATCACGGCCCTCGCAGGTATTACCTTTAAGAACATCGACCTGCAGGCAAGCTATACCTTCGGACTCACCGAGAGCGACGACGTGAGATGGTACAGCACCGACGGTAACGACAGCTACCTGAGCAGCATCGCCTACAAGCGCTCTACGTTTGCCGTGAAACTCGGTTATCAGATTGTACTCACCGAGCGTCTTGGCATCACCCCGCAGATAGGCTATGAGGCTGAGAGACTCTCTGGTTCGGTTAAGGACGGCACGAATCTCTATGGCGACGGTGCCTCTGCTAGCTGTATCTCACTCGGTGCCAAACTCCTGTGGGCGCCGATACAGCGACTCTACCTGTTTGCCAACCCCGCCTTCTCCATCGGCGCAAGCAAGGATGATAACTTCAAGAAGATTGAGGACAACAGTGATATCTCAGCCGGTGGCTTCATGATGAGCCTTGGCGCTATCCTCAACTTCTGATCGACACCTTATTTATAATATAAAGAGACAAACGGTATGAACAGAAAACATATCCTAGCAGTATTGTCATCCCTCCCCCTACTGGCATGCCTGTTCGCCTGCACTTCCGACAATGAGGAAAGCAAGGCCGAAGAAGAGATGCTGAACGTGGAGCGTGAGGTGGCATTTGCTGCCACAGAAACCAGCTGGAGCGTGAAGCTCACCGCCGACTGCGCCTGGGAAGTGACCAGCGTGGAGAATAGCGGATGGGATGACTTCTCGGTATCGCCCAAAAGTGGCAAAGGTAACAGCGTCTTGGTGATCAGCTCCGAAGCAAACCACACGTCAGAAGACCGCGTTGCCACCTTCATCATTCAGACGAAGGGAGGCCTGAAGCAGAAGGTCACCGTGCACCAGTCGGAGAGCGGTGCTGATCTGAGCATCAATAATCAATTATTCGACTTTGACGACAAGGAGGGCACACAGACCCTGACTGTCAAGTGCAACACTAATTGGGAAATCCTCGGTTTGACAGGCTACGACTGGCTTGAGATCGGACAGACCTCAGGTGGTGCAGGCGAATTTGAGATCCCCATCAAGGTGAAGGAAATCTTCGACGATGCCGAGCGCGCAGCCCTGTTTGTGGTATCAGCAGGCAGTCTGGGCGACAACACCTTCGATGTGATGGTCACCCAAAGCGGCAAACCGCAGATTTCGCTGGCACTCAGCACCTATGCGCTGCCGGTGGCGGCTGCAGGCGGCACACAGACCATCACCGTCACCTGCGACGGTGCCTGGAGTGCGGCTGTTCCCGCATCGATGGGGTGGGTAAGTATCTCCCCGACATCGGGCGTTGGCAACGGCGAGATCACCGTTACCTGCGATCCCTACACTTCTACTCAGGAACGTCTTACGGTATTGACTGTTACGGCTGGCACACAGCGACCTCAGCGAGGTGACGTGGTTATCACGCAGTCTCCTAACTAAACAGAGAACGATATGAAGACAAAGAATCTATACAGCATATTACTGGGCATGACGCTTATCGCATGCCTGGCGGGCTGCAAGTCCGACGAGACGACAGATGCCAAGCCTGCTTTGGAATTGGTGATGATACCCGATAAGGAGATCGTCATCCCTGCTTCCGAGACAGGAACGTCGGTGAATGTCATTGCCGACTGCTATTGGGAGATTACCGCTGTCGATAATTCCACTTGGGATGATCTCACGGTATCGCCCCGCTCCGGTGAGGGCAACGGTACCATCGTGTTTACCTCAGAGAAGAACAAATCGTCGCTAGACCGCACGGCCACCATCGTACTTGCTACCAAGGGAGGTCTGCAGCAGGTGGTAAAGGTGCGCCAGTCGAAGAGCGATGCGGCCTTGAGTATCAACAACGATTATTTCACCTTCGGTGATACCGGTGGTGCGGCTAACCTCGTCGTTTCCAGCAATAGCAACTGGGAAATCAAAGGTGCTGAAGGCATCGATTGGTTAGAGATTGGAACGACTTCAGGTGGTTCCGGTACCACAGAGGTGCCTATCAATGTGAAGCAGGCTTACAATGAACTTGAGCGCAGTGCCAATCTTTCTGTTGTCTCTGGCGACAATGAGCTGCCGTTCAACATCTTCCAGCCTGGTGTATCCTCGATAGCCCTGATGGTCAATCCTACAGCCCCTCAGACGTTCCCTGCTACCAGTGGCTCTCAGATTTTCAATGTCAGCTGTAACGCTGCGTGGTTTGTCCATGTGCCCTCTTCGGCAACGTGGATCAATATAAATCCGATGATGGGCCTTGGCGACGGTGAGTTTACCGTTACCTATGGTGACAATCCCTCTGTCCGCGATGAGCGTCAGACGAACTTCATCGTCACCTCTGGTGCCAAGACCATCCAGCAGGTGGATGTCAACCTCAAGCAGGAACCCGCCGAGGAGGTCATCACCCCCGAGGAGCCGCATAACATCGATCCAAGTCTTACACGCTAAAACGATTAGGCTATGAAGAAATATCTATTATCAATTATATGCACCCTGCTGCCGATCTTCGCATCGGCACAGGAACCCTATGCCGTGATGATCGACGGCAATACCGCCATCGAGTTCCGCTATGATAACGAAAAGGCAGCGCGAGGCGGTATGGACATCGGACCGTTCAGCATCCCAGAAGATAGACCTTGGAACAGCTATGATGAAGGGATATACTCAGTCATTTTCGATCAGTCGTTTGCCAACTGCACGAGTATCACCAGTACAGCTTTCTGGTTCAATTCTTTCCATAATCTGGATTACATTGGAGGACTCGAGTACCTGAATACTTCTAATGTCACCGACATGAGATACATGTTTAATAGCTGTAATAGACTTACTAGCCTGGATGTGAGTAACTTCAACACCTCGAATGTCACTGATATGTGGGCGATGTTCGGAGGTTGTAATAGTTTGACGAGTTTGGATGTGAGTAATTTCAACACCTCGAAAGTCACCCTTATGTTTGCCATGTTCGCGGGTTGTTCTAATTTAACGAGTCTCAATTTGAGCAATTTCAACACCTCGAATGTAACGAATATGGATGGGATGTTCGAGAGTTGCTCTAGCTTGACTGCAATTAATGTGGGAGAAGGATGGAACATATCAAACGTCCGTGAGGATAATGGAATATTTCTTGGTTGTACAAATCTCGTTGGCGGAGCAGGAACAACTTACGACTCCAGCCATACAGGTACTTCCTATGCCCATATAGATGGTGGTTCTTCTAATCCTGGTTATCTTACTGGTGAAGGTGGAGGTAGCGGTGAAGAAGCCCAATACTGGATGGAGTTGCGCTCTACGCTTGACTATGCATTAGACGTTCAGTCAAGAGCACAAGGGCATCCCAATGTGGAGCCATGGATGCAGGAAGAGTTGGCAATGATGATCGAGCGTGGCTCTAATATGTATGATGAGCATACGGCCGAAGAAGAGGAGGTTCGCCACATGATTGAAGAACTCAGCTGGATTTGCATGGAAATCGAAGAAGCAATGAATCGTGGGCAGTCTGGCGAGCCAGAGGCCTATGCTGCACTCAGTGAGAATAACACAATCCTGACATTCTATTATGATGATCAAAAGGAATCTCGTAATGGCATGGATGTTGGGCCGTTTACCATCACTTGGGAACAAATCGACAGTACTTACTATCAACGTGTTGATAGTGGCTGGGATGAGTATCGAGAAATCATTACCAAAGTTGTATTTGATGATTCTTTTGCTGATTGTTCTACTATAACCAGTACTGCAGGTTGGTTTCTCGGGTTCGTAAGTCTGGATAGTATAAATGGTCTTGAACATTTAAATACAGCTCTTGTGACTGACATGCAATACATGTTCAAAGATTGTAGTAACTTAACAGAAATTGATGTCAGTCATTTCGATACATCTAATGTAACAAACATGACTTCTATGTTTGAAAATTGTAAAAAATTAGCACGCATTGATGTTAGTAATTTCAACACGTCAAATGTGAACTTTTTAGATATCATGTTCTCTGAATGCGAGGAATTGACAAGCATAGATGTCAGTAACTTTAACACGTCAAATGTAGTCTCCATGGGTTTTATGTTCTCTGGATGTACGAAATTAACAAGTATAGATGTCAGTCACTTCGAAACATCTAATGTAACATACATGGCAGGTATGTTCCAAATGTGTCAGACTTTGCAGATGGTAGATGTCAGTAATTTCAATACTTCCAATGTAAGAGATATGACTGCTATGTTCAACGGATGTGGAAGGCTTACTAGTCTTGATCTCAGCAGTTTCAACACCTCTAATGTGAGTGATATGTCTATGTTATTTGGTTATTGCTGGAACCTTTCAACATTAGACCTCAGTCATTTCAATACATCGAATGTAACAGACATGCATATGATGTTTACTGGATGCTCCTCTCTGAACACAATCTATGTTGATATTGAAAACTGGTCTACGGCACGAGTGTCATCTGGAGGGGATATGTTCTCAAACTGCACCAACCTAGTTGGCGGTAGTGGGACAACTTGGAGTCAGAATCATATTAATGTGAGCTACGCACATGTTGATGGTGGTCAAGCTTACCCAGGCTATCTAACAGACATCAATGGGCGAGTACCAACACCACCTACACCAGTACCAGTCGAGAGTGAAGCTCGCTTCGACGGTTTGACGGCTTGGGTTTATGGTGATGCGACGCTGGATGATGCCTTTGCGGAGGTAGGACGTGAGTCTGCCGTGCAGACCATCGCTGCCATCGTATGGGAAGGCACTGGTGCGCTGACGGCAGAGCAGATGCAGGGTATCACTAATCCGAACCTGCTCGTCTACGTCAACGAAGCCTCGAAGGCTCCTGCTGGTGTGCAGAACGTCATTGTCAACGGCACTGCTGCTCAGATTGTGCTCACCGATGCCTCGGGCAATAACAATTTCTTCTGCCCGGAGCCGTTTACGGCACAGAGCATCAGCTACACCCGTAATTTCTCGCAGACCACGGAGATTGGCGTAAGCCGCGGATGGGAGACCATCGCCCTGCCTTTCAACGTGCAGAGTATCTCTCACGGCAGTCATGGTGCCCTCGTACCCTTTGGCGGTGGCAACGGCGGCTATCCCTTCTGGCTCCACCAGTTGCAGGACAACGGTCTGACACCTGTCACCGCGATGGAGGCTAACACGCCTTACCTTATCTGTATGCCTAACAACACAGTCTATCCTTCGGCATACAATCAGGCAGGCAGCGTTACCTTCGCTTCGTCAAATGTCACCGTTCCTAGGACAGAACCTCGTGAGGCCTTTGGTGCCAACGTGATACTGATGCCTGCTTTCCAGAATCAGCCTGCCGGCCCCGATATCTTCACGCTGAACGTCGGTGCTGCTCGTGACAGCTATGCTGAGGGCAGTGTCTTCATCAGCAACTACAGTGACGTGCGCCCCTTCCAGGCTTATGTCCGTCACTCGAGCCAGGCCCGTGGAACGGATGATATCCAATTCATCCCGCTGACCAGCATCGGCGGTGGCGATGATACGACTGCCATCATGGAGATCATCCAGCCCGCTGCCAACGGCACAGGCGACTGGTACTCCCTCGATGGTCGCAAGCTCAGCAGCAAGCCCACCCAGAAGGGTGTCTATATCCAGAATGGTAAGAAAATCGTAATAAAGTAATGAAACGCTATTTAGGCATAACGGCTCTGTTGCTGCTGTCCGTATGGGCGGCGGCACAGAAGCCTTTGGATGAAATCGCCCGCATCAAGGCCAATGACGACTATATATGGGGCGAAGGTCGGGGCGATACCGATGCGAAAGCCACGCAGTCGGCCCTCAATGATCTGATCAGTAAGATTTCCGTCACCGTGCAGAGTGAGACCAGTCTCGACATGCAGCAGATCAACGACGGCAAGAACATCGACTCCAAGTCGGCGATGGAGGCCGTCATCAAGACCTATGCCACGGGCAGTCTGACGAACACCAAGAGCATCTTCGTCACTCACGAGCCCAATGCCTACGTCTTCCGCTATATGGAGAAAGACGAGCTCGAGAAGATCTTCGAGGAGCGCGAGGACCGTATCCTCAGCTATGTCTATACCGCCCAGAATGCCGAGCGCGAAGGCCGTATCGACGATGCCCTGCGCAACTACTACTGGGGCTTCTGTCTGCTGAAGAGCCTGCAGCATCCTAACAAGGTGAAGCTCGATCAAGATGGCGTGAAACACACGTTGACGGTGTGGATCCCCGAGCAGATCAATCAGCTGCTGGGCAACATCAAGACCGAAATCGCCAAGATTGACGGCAATGTGGTCGATCTGTTCATCACCTACAAGGGCAAGCCCGTCACCAGCCTCGACTTCCGTTTCATGGATGGCCAGAACTACAGTTTCGTCAATTCCGCCAAGGACGGTATCTCCCAGATAGAGCTCAACCCTGCCACACCGACAGACAAGCTACAATTGAAATATGAATACGAGTTTACGGGGCAGATGCGACAGGATCGCGAGCTGGAGATGGTGATGGACGTGTTCAATCCAACGCCGTTCCCCAAGGCTACGGTCGTTGTCAACGGTGGCTCGAAGAAGGAGATGAAGGTAGCGATGATGCAGTTCCAGGAGGCCGTAACCACCATGAGCGAGGCCACCCACGCCACCGTTGCTGAGAAGCCCGACTTCTATGCCAAGACCGTCAATCAGATCATCAATGCCATCAAGAGCCGCAAGTATGATCAGGTGAAGACCGCCTTCACCGACGAGGGTTACGACATGTTCACCCGCCTTATCAATTACGGCACGGCCACCATCCTCGGCAATCCCAAGCTCCACTTCTACCGTCTGGCAAACCGTGTCATCTGCCGCAGCGTGCCCATGAAGTTCGCCTTTAAGAACAACCGCCGCTCGTTCGTGGAAGATGTCACCTTCACCTTCAACGAGCGTGGCCTGATAGAGTCGATTGCCTTCGGTCTCGACAAGGCAGCGCGCGATGACATCTTCAACCGTGAGGCCCGGGGCTGGAACGACAGCATCCGCATGGTGATAGCCACCTTCCTCGAGAACTACAAGACCGCCTTTGCCCTGAAGCGTGCCGACTATATCAAGAGCATCTTCGACGACGATGCCATCATCATCGTGGGTCACGTCATCCGCAAGGCTCAGCGCAATGCAGAGAACGAGAAGTATCTCGACAACGAGATGGTGAAGCACACGCGTCTCAGCAAGCAGGAATACATCCGCAACGTGGAGCGCAGCTTCAAGAGCAATGAGTTCATCAACATCCGCTTCACGGATAACGATGTGAAGAAGATGGGTGTGGGAGCCGACACCTATGGCATCCAGATCCACCAGGACTATTACTCCTCGTCGTATGCCGATACGGGCTACCTTTTCCTGATGGTAGACCTTAACGACCCGGATCTGCCCTGTATCAAGGTACGCACCTGGCAGCCCAAGCGCGATCCCAACATCAACAGCAATTTCGATAAGAGCGATCGTTACTACGGCCTCATCTACGGCGGAAACTTCTAGCCTGAAAGATAGGAAGAAAGTATATTTTGCGACAGATTTCATGCCCGTGCATGGAGTTTGTCGCAATTTCGTTTTGCTGTCGCTACTACTGCAGACAAAAAAGAGAAAATTATTTGGAATGAAGCGAAAACCGTCGTACCTTTGCATCGTCAATCAGAACAAAAACGGTTGACGAGTGATTTGAGAATTTAAAAATAAAAATAGTATTAACAATTAAAAAATTAAAGAAAGGAAAAGAATTATGGCAAAGACACCAGTAACAATGAAGATCGACGGTTACAAGGACCGTGAAGTAATGATGGTTAACTACGAGTTCGAGCAGGAGACCGACGTAGAGGGTCAGATGAGCGGTATTCCTCGTGGCGGTAAGATCCAGGTTCGCGTGAAGGCTCTGAACGATGGCACACCCGACCTGCTGGCTTGGATGACAGAGCGCAACCTCCCGAAGAACGGCAGCATCGAGTTCCTCGAGACAAAGACAGGAAAGGCGATGAAGACCATCAAGTTCGAGAACGGCTACTGCGTAGACTTCGAGGAGAAGTGGGAAGACAAGGTTGGTCACTACGAGGAGATCACCATCACCTGCAAGAACATCGAGGTTGGATCTGTCAAGTTCGAGAACGAGTGGGCATAAGGAGAATGTAAAAAATTAAAGGTTTAACAATTAAAGAAAAGAAAGGAAACAAGATATGGCAGAGAATGTAACACCGGTAACCCTCAATGTTAAAGATTTCGCAGCACGTGAGGTACTGTTAGTAGACTACAAGTTCAATCAGGCAACTGATCGTGAAGGACAGAT